>VFSW01000773.1_pt1 | contig 47687 bp, 31 predicted proteins | sample 5358111 | NCBI WGS metagenome assembly VFSW01 (sample SAMN11554181, study PRJNA540505) | mine drainage metagenome | isolation source: sediment from site ElyBrook_90M | place: USA: Ely Copper Mine, Vershire, VT | collected 2017 | reverse complement strand
AACTTCTTCGCCTCTTGCGGATATGTAAACACTTAAATCGAAAACGCTCTAGCTTCGTCCTAAGTCCTCGCCTAGTTTTTGAAGTATCTTGGCTTACCGCCCGGTACCCATGGGTTGTAGTGCGCCGCAAAGTTGGCACGGCTCTGCACCGAAGGATGATTGTAGGTCCAGAACTCGATAAAGGGGTTAGGATTGGGATCTTCGAGCCAGGCTTCTCCCAGCGCATTAAACGCTGCGACTGCCGTCTTCTGCGGGTTGGGGACAATGCTGTGAATAGCCTCCTGGCCGTAAACATCGGCTTGGTGTTCAAAGTAGCGGCTGAAGGCGTTACTTGCCGGCTCCAGCAGGAAACTGGCGACCGAAATTGTGAACAGCAGCACAATGAAGCCTGCGCGGCTGGAGAGAGACTCCACATGCCAGCGGGGACCGAAGCGGCGCACCAGCAAGCCGGCAATTCCAGCGCAGGCCCAGTAGACAAAAAACAGGAAAACAGCCATGCCTGCAAGCTCCTTTGGAATGTGGTGCAGGACGTAATGACCGCTCTCGTGGGCGAAGATGAAGAGTACCTCGTCGTTGGGAATGCGGCCGGCAGTCGTGTCCCACACAACAATGCGCTTGGTGGCGCCAATGCCGCTGACATAGGCGTTGAGTCCGTTGGTTTTCAGGCTGGCCTTCATCAGAAACATGCGATCAGGGGGAATGTCGGTGCCGGTGCGGGCCACAACCTTTTCAAGCTCCGTAACCAATGCGGGATTGCTCTTGGCGAGCGGCTCAAACTTGTTGAAGATAGGTTCCAGCAGCGGCGATACAAAGATGGAGAGCACCAACAGCGGCAGTGTTGCAACCCAGGCACCCAGCCAATAGCGGCGCGGATAGCGGCTCACAATCCAGTTGAAGAGCAGCATGATAGGCGCGCCGATGAGAATCGAGAGCCCCAGTCCTTTGACCGAATCTCCAATCCAACTGCCCCAGCCTTGCACGCTGATGCCATAACTGAGGCTGACATGCTGGGCATACCAGTCCAGCGGCAGGCTGGCCAGTGTAGCGATGACGATGAACAGGGCGAAGAAGAGCAGCCCCTGCAGCCAACGCTGTTTTACCGTGCGCTCAGCCCATGCGGCCAGGCTAGCAGCCGCACGGGTGGCAAGCAGTAGCCATAATACGGCCAGCCCCCAGAGCGCGCCGACCAGCCCCAGAATGTTGCGGATGCGACTGAGCGCAATCGCCTTTGCCAGCTTGTCCGGCGAAAGGTTATAGGCTTGCTGTGCATTGGCTGGCGCAGGGGCCGTTTGGGCGGCAGGCTGCAACGGCGCGGACTGTCCGGCGCAAAGGCGCGGAGCCAGACCTGCGAGAAGAAAGCCAAGGCAAAGTATCCATAATGTGCGGCGCACAAAAGTCATAAGAGTTTTCCTTTGCAGAACCTTTCTCTGAGACAATGCGAATTACAGATGCTTTTACGCGATTTTTCCCACCCCATGCAAGAAGATTCTTTGTCAGCCTTGAGACGCTGCTTCAGCTTATTGATTGCCACTCTGGCTTTGGCCTTGCCCGCGGCTGCGTGTGCGCAGCAGGCGACACCGGTATTGCTGAACGCCATGAACACCGAGTTGCATCGCGCCTTTACTTCGCTCGGCAAGCAGGGAGACGAGAAACAGTTACCGCCCTACTTTCTGAGTTACTCGGTAGCCGACGCCACCTTCGTATCCATTCGTGCGCAGTTTGGCGCGTTGGTAGACAGCTCTGCCAACCATGTGCGCGTGGCCGATGTGCAGGTGCGGGTGGGCAGTGCCAAGCTGGACAATACGCACGGCGCCCATCGCAGTTCAGCCGTAACCAGCATGGCGCTGCCGCTGACAGACAACCGAGAAGCGCTGGCCCGATCCCTGTGGGTTGCTACCAACCGGGGCTACGGCACGGCGCTGGACAACTTCCTGCGTGTAAAAACCGAAGCCGAAGTACGGGCCAAGGAAGAAGACAGCTCGCCGGACTTTAGCGAGGAAACGCCTCAAACCTTTCTCGGCAATCCGGCTCCGCAAGCGGAAGTGGACCGCGCGGCCTGGGAACAGCGGGTGCGGGCGCTCTCAAAGGTCTTCCGCGAGTACCCCGACGTTTACCAGAATATCGTAATGCTGTCCGCGCAGAACGAGACGGACTACTATGCCTCGTCGGAAGGTTCGCAGGTGGTGGCACCGCACATGCAGACACGTGTGGTGGTGCTTGCGGTAACCCGCGCCGACGATGGAATGGACCTGTTCCGGGCACAGACGTTCGAAGCCGAAACAGTGGCTGGTTTGCCGTCGCAGGTGGAGATGGAAGCGTCAATCCGGGAGTTAGGCAAGAGCCTTGAGGCGCTACGCAAGGCCCCTGTAACCGAGCCCTTCGATGGGCCGGCGATTCTCTCGGGTCGCGCCACCGCAGTGTTCTTCCATGAAGTGCTTGGCCACCGGCTTGAAGGCCAGCGGCAGCGTGGCAACGAAGAGGGGCAGACTTTTACCAAAGAGTTGGGCAAGGAGGTTTTGCCCACCTTTTTGTCGGTAGCCGACGATCCCACGCAGACTACTTTTGGCAAGACCTGGCTCAGCGGCAATTACACGTACGATGATGAGGGCGAAAAGGCGCGTCGCATTGAGCTGATCCAGAATGGCGTTCTGAAAACCTTCCTTATGTCGCGGCTGCCCATCGCAAGCTTCAGCTCCTCGAATGGCCATGGCAGAGCGTCTACGAGCCATGTGCCCACCGGACGCCAGGGCAACCTGATTGTGACCTCGACCAGGAGCGTATCTGAGGCAGAGTTGCGCAAGATGCTGGTCAAAGAAGCCAAAAAGCAGGGCAAGCCCTACGGACTCTATTTTGAAGATATTTCTTCTGGATTTGCGGTGACGCAGCGCAGTTCGCCGCAGGCTTTCCAGGTGATTCCGCTGGTGGTATGGCGAGTGTATGTGGATGGCCGTCCCGATGAACTGGTGCGTGGGGTGAGCATTGTGGGCACGCCGCTGGCCGCGATGAAAAGCATTCTGGCTACCGGCGACAAGAGCGAAGTCTTCAACGGCGAGTGCGGCGCGGAGTCGGGCACGGTTCCGGTTAGCGCGGTGGCCCCGGCCATGCTGGTGAGCGAGATTGAGACGCAGCGCCAGTCACAGGGCACGGCGCGGCCCCCGATCTTGCCGATACCGGGCGCGGATCTCGCGGCGCCCGAAACCAAGGAGGCGCAATGAATCCGATTCGTCCCATCACCATGCTTGCCGGAGCCGCGATTCTCTTTGCCGCAATCTGCACCCCCATCCGGTCGGCGGCCCAGCCCACCCGCGCCGCCGCCGAGAAGGATCCGGTACTGAAGGCGATGCTCGCAGAGCTAGACCGCAACATGAGCCAGTTGCAATTGAAGGGCTTTGCCAAACCGTACTTTATCCAATACCGCATTGAAGACATGGAGGGCTTCGAGACCAAGGCGGAGTTTGGCGCCAGTGAGGGCTCGCAACACAGTCACCAGCGCGTGGCCATGGTAACCGTACGCGTGGGTGACTACAAGACCGATAGCTCCAGTGGAAGCGGTGATGGCGCTCTGCAGCTTGCCGCTCTCGACGACGATCCCTTCGCGCTGCGCTCCGCGCTGTGGCTGGCAACTGACCAGGCCTACAAGGCCGCGCTGGCTTCTTATGCGCAAAAGCAAGCAGCGCTCAAAGAGGTCCAGACTCCGCCCCAGGCTGACGACTTCAGCAAAGAGAAGCCGGTGGTCATTCTGGAAGAACCGCTCCATCTTAATCTGGACGAAGCGGCCTGGACTGAGCGCGTGGCTCGTGACTCCGGCCTCTACCGCACCGATTCCTCCATCAAGGCAACACAGCGCGATGTCCAGTACTCCTCCGATGCGTTCGCAGGCCGGGTGACCACAACCTGGCTGGTCAATAGCGAAGGGACAATCGAGCGCAAGTCGGCTGCAAGTTATCAGGATGCGCTTGCTGTGGGCACGCAGGCTTCCGACGGTATGAGGCTTGACCGCTCCTACGCTACGACAGGAGTTTCTCTCCAGGATCTGGACACGCCTGAGGTTTTCACAAAGCACGCTGTGAAGTTGATCGAGTCGCTCACCGATCTGCGCAAGGCTCCGCTGGTGGAAGAGGAGTATCACGGGCCGGTACTGCTGAGTGCAGACGCTGCCGCAGACACAGTGCATACGCTGCTCGCGGGTGGTCTTACAGCCACGCGCCCCAAGCTGGGCACAGAAGCACGCACCAATGGGCCATTTGCATCCAGCTATCAGGCACGTGTGCTGCCTGAGTTTCTTGGCGTAGTGGACGACCCGAAAATGAAAAGTTTCGCTGGCAAGGGTTTGGTTGGCGCTTACGACGTGGACGACGAGGGCGTGCCCGCTCAAGCTGTAAAGCTGGTGGTAGCGGGCCGTTTGCAAAGCTACTTGATTGGCCGTGAGCCGGTGCGCGACTTTCCTCAGTCGAACGGCCACGGGCGCGCTGGAATTGCCGGAGCGCCGCAACCCTCCATCGGAGTGTTGCAGGTGACCGCGAAGGACGGTATGACCGACAAAGATTTGAACCGCAAGCTATTGGATTTGGCCAGGGATCGCGGCTTGAAGAGCGCCTATTCTGTGGAAACCCTGGGCGGAGAACTCAGCCCGCGGCTGCTTTATCGCGTCACGCTGGATGGCAAGCGCGAACTGGTGCGCGGCGCAGCCCTCGGCGACCTGGACCAGCGCGCTTTGCGTTCCAGCCTGGTGGCCGCCGGAAAAGAGCCGTTTGTCGCCAACTACTACGGCGATGTGCCGCAGACGGTTTTGGCGCCCGCAATTCTGGTGGATGACGTGACCGTTCGCCGCGCCAACGAGCAGAACAGCAAGCTGCCTTTCTATCCGCCGCCGGAGTAGCGGCAATTCCGGCGGCAGTTTAGTATGAAACCACTGTCTGGATGGTGAGTGAATCATGCTTACGATGGAAGAACTGGAACCGTTGATCGGCGATCTTGAGTCGGATCGTGTTGAGCGTACGGTTTCCACCAGTGATACGGACAAGTTTTCACAGGCTGTTTGCGCTTTTGCCAATGACCTTCCCAGCCATCGCAAGCCGGGATACCTACTTATCGGAGTTGCAGACAATGGTCAAGTACCTGGGATCAATGTAAGCGACCGGCTCCTACAAAGTCTTGCCGGGTTGAGGTCCAATGGAAATATTCTTCCGCTTCCCACGATTGCCGTTAAAAAGTTTACGCTTCCCGATGGCGATATTGCAGTAGTGGAAGTGCTGCCTTCCGATTTGCCGCCGGTTCGGTACAAAGGTCAAGTTTGGGTCCGGGTAGGGCCGCGTAAGGCAACCGCCAGCGAGCAGGATGAGCGCATCTTGTCTGAAAGGCGAACAGCGCGTGCACTTACCGCAGATGCTACTCCTCTCCAAGAGGCGAAACTCTCCGATCTTTCTCTAGCCCTCTTTGCAGCCTACCGGCAAACGGCAATCGATCCAGATGTAATCGAAAACAACCATCGTTCAATCGAGGAACAGCTTGCTTCGCTACGTTTTTTCGATTTGGACCGGAATTGCCCCACGGTTGCGGGAATTCTCATGTTCGGCAAGAACCCAAGGTATTTTCTACCTGGCGCTTATGTGCAATATCTCAAACTGGCGGGGAACTCACTGACTGACGCGCCGGAGGACGAGGCTGAACTCTCTGGAGATATGCTCAGTGTCCTTCGCGAGCTTGATACGCGTACGAGGGTCAATATCCATAAGACTGTGGAAGCTGTGTCCGTGTTACGCGAGAAAACAGTTTCCAATTACCCGGAAGACGCTGTTCGTGAATTGGTGCTCAACGCCGTACTTCATCGCGACTATCTTTCCAATACTCCAGTGAGGCTTTACTGGTTTTTGGATCGTGTTGAAATCCACAATCCCGGCGGGCTGTTTGGAGAGGTGACGATTGCACAACTCGCCCATAGAACCAGCTATCGTAACCCAGTTATCGCCGAAGTGCTGAAGACAATGGGGTATGTCAATCGCTACGGCCGGGGGATTCAGCGCGCGCAAGACGCTCTCGCCGCAAATGGGAACCCGCCAGCGGAGTTCGAGGCAGACCAGCGCGCCTTTCTGGCTGTAATTCGCGGGAGAGTATTGTGAAAGTCATCGCATTTTTCAACAATAAGGGCGGAGTAGGCAAGACGTCGCTTGTTTACCATCTGGCTTGGATGTTTGCGGATCGCGGCAAGAAGGTTCTTGCGGTCGACCTTGACCCGCAAGCGAATCTCACCTCTATGTTCCTAAACGAGGACCGTTTGGTCGAATTGTGGGATGGGAGTGAGACCAATTCTATTTATGAAAGTGTTCTGCCACTTATCAACCGCGAGGGGGATATCGTTCCCTGCAATATTGAAATGATAGAGAAGATTGCTCTTCTGCCAGGCAAGTTGGCTCTATCCAGGTTTGAAGATCAACTTTCGGAAAATTGGCCCAAGTGTCTCGCGAGCGATATAGGCGCATTTCGCGTACTTACAGCCTTTTATAGGACCATAATTCATGCGGTAGAACAGATTACCGCCGACGTTGTTTTGATGGACGTAGGTCCAAATCTTGGTGCGATTAACCGTTCTGCACTTATCGCGGCCGACCAGGTGATTATTCCATTAGCGCCTGACTTGTTTTCACTGCAAGGCATGAAGAACCTGGGTCCGACGCTGCGAGATTGGAGAAATGGTTGGAAAAAGCGGCTTGAAGAACGCCCTGGTGGCATGACTTTTCCGCTGCCGAAGGGAGAGATGTTCCCATCTGGATACGTAATCATGCAACATAGCGTTCGTGAGGACCGTCCGGTTAAGGCATATCAAGTGTGGGCAGACAGGATTCCATCGTTCTACAGAGAAGCTGTTCTCGGTCAGCCTCAGGTCGAAGGCGAGACTATCGAAACAGATCCGAATAAGCTGGCTCTCTTGAAGCACTATCGGAGCCTGATGCCCATGGCGCAAGATGCTCACAAGCCGATTTTTCACTTGACCGCGGCAGATGGCGCCATCGGAGCCCACTCCTATGCCGTTCGGGATTGCTACAGCGACTTCTTGAAGTTGGCTAGGCGAATAGCCAGCAATGCCGAAATTACGGCCGTGTAGTACGGAGATATTTTCATCATAGTCTCGGATTAGCCCCCCTCAGTCCAGTCGCGTCAAATAAGCATCTCCCTCAGTGGGATGAAGGTGACGGGCAATGTACTCGGCCCGTTCGCGGTCGTCGCCCACGGGGCGAATGCGCACCCAGTACTTGTCTTCGCCGGGGAACTCTATCACCTGGGCATCCGGGTACTTGCGCAAGAGCTGCTCTTTGAGGCGCCTGGCCTTGGACTCACTAGTAAAGGCGCCGATTTGAACGCACCAGCGGCCGCCCCGCTCAACAGGTTTGGGTGTCTTGTAGACGTCCACGCGCACGCGTACCACACCCGTCCGGTAAATCCCCGTCGCCTTGGCCGCTGCAACCGTGAGATCGACAATTCTGCCTGGTACAAACGGGCCACGATCGGTGATGCGCATGGCGCTGGACTGGCCAGTTGTCAGATTCGTAACAACGATCAGCGATCCCATAGGCAAGGTCCGGTGCGCGGCGGTAAGCGCGTGGCCGTCAAAGACCTGTCCGTTGGCCGCCTTGCGCCCCTTGTAGGGCGCGCCATACCAAGAGGCCAAGCCTTCTTGCCACATGATGGGCCGATGGGTTGCTATAAATTCCAGGTCTGCTGCGCTGACGCCGCCCGGAGGTACTGGTGTGATGGGAATGTGCGCCGGCGGCAGGGTGGTGGGTGCTGGGGGAAGACGGTCGTAGCTGGGGTGCGACTCTTGCGCTGGAGGTAATTCGGCAGGCGGGGGATATTGGGCAACGGTCCTGCGATGCCTGCAGCCGGATACTCCCAGCAGCACCAGCACCAGTACTGGCCAAGCGGCCAGCCGAAGCAACCTAACCTCCGCGTTTGCTCCTATCATTAGTCGCGCGGCCCTTGCGCTCGGTCTATGCGGTCGGCCAGCTCGCGCAGCTTGTCAGAAATCGTTCGCATGGCTGAAACTGATTCGCTCCTGACCTGTGGAATCACCGCGTCATTCACATAGGCAATAGCGTGGCGCAGTTCCATTTCGATCAGTTCGACGGCTTCTTCGATGCGGCGGCCTACGCCACCTGCGCCGGGGCCAGGAGGGGGATACGTATTCACTTTTAGTAACCTCCTATTGGTAATCATCTACAAGTAACCTACTTCTCAGTCTGGCGGGAGGGATGCGGTGCGTCAATGTCGGAAGAGCGGAATGTGCCGCAAGAGTCACTATCGGAATTCAATTCGTTCGTCTGGTTCTTCAAACTTCGCTCTTGGCGCGGTGAACTTTCCGCGACGACTTGTCTGACTTGAGTAGCGGATGTATGGGGCGGTTCCTCGCCGCCAAATGCTATAGACTTGCCGCAAAGCAGAATGTCTTCTTCATTGCGTAACATGCATCCAAACATTCAGCAGCCGAGGGCGCGATTGATGGGAATCGATCCACCAGCGAAGTACAAATGCAGACTCTCTGGTAAATTGCGGCGGCCGAAGAGAATGCAGTTGATTTACTTGGCGCTGTTGATGGCGGCGCTGCACCTCTCTGTCCATCCTGGGTGGGCTGGGCAGGCAGAGAGCCTCAAGGTTGATTCCGTGCTGCCAGAGGCACCTCAGCCGCAAACTCCTACTCCGTCCAACGCCCTGGCAGCCAAGCATTGCCCAGTCAAGCCAGGTGCGCAACCCGCTCCGCCGCCATGTCCTCCTTATCCCCCTAAGAGCTGGTATGTCCGCTTCATCGACGGGCCGGAGGTAAAGCCGCTTACACCGGCGGAGAAGGCCAGGCAGGCGGCTTGGAATATAGTGGCCCCGTTCAACGACATCACTATTCTGGGTGAGGCCGCCATCTCTGTGGGTGCCGATGCACACTCGCCTTACGGACCGGGAATGCGGGGTTTTGGAAAGTATGTGGGCGTCAGTTACACCGAAGATATGACAGGCGAGTTTTTCGGCACTTTTCTGATTCCATCCATAGTCCACCAGGATCCGTACTACCACCGCATGCCGAGCGCCTCTATTCTGAAGCGCATCCGCCATGCCATTACCCAGGTAGTGTGGACACAGAGCGACTACGGCAAGGGTATGGTGAACTACGCCAATTTGGTGGGATACGCCATCGACGACGAGATCGGCAATCTATACGTGCCTGACAGGGGAACTAATCTACCTGCCAGCGGAGAGCGTTACGGCATCGGCCTGGCTACCGCCCCCATCGATAACTTCATCACCGAGTTTTTGCCCGATGTGGCCAAACGCATCCATATCCGCGTCGTGTTGGTGCAGCGAATTATCAACCAGGTCGCCAAGCCCGAAGGCGGTGGACCACCTTAGGCGAAGAGCCAATATGCATGGACAGCTACTGCGGAGAGAGAGAGCTGTGATCGTAGTCTTCACACCAGTGGATAACGGCTGCGCTATCCACTAGGAATGCAGGCTAGGCGTGTGTGGCTTTGGCGCCGGCGGCCTCCATCAGAATGCAGAAGGCCTGAGCCTCGGTCGAGACTCCGGGCCGGTCGAAATCGGGCGCGCTAGAGGCACCCTGCACGTAGCCGTATGCGTCCATCTTATTGAGCGCGGCAGCTCGCATGCGGTCCGCATGGATGCGATAGTTCACCGGGAGCCATGTGCCCGCAACGCCCTCATAAATGGAGTAGGCCAGCATTTGGGCAAGGTTGGTCTCCACAAAGGTTGCGGGCTGGTCTACCACGTCATGAAAGAGCCCATCGCTGCGCTGATATAGCAGGCATCCGTCGATCAACTGATGGGCAAAAGTAGCCAGCCGTTCGCGATCCTCGCGGCGATCGCGGGGTAGGCTGCGAATAACGCGCGCCAGTCCGGCCGCGGCCCAGCCGTTGCCTCCACCCCAGAATTTCGCGTCCTTGAACTGCCGCTCGCCATCGTCCCATATGTGAGCCAGTAGCTTCATCTCCGGATTCCAAAGCCGCCGCCGGAAGCCCTCGATCTGTGCCAGCGCTTCGTCGTAATAGCCCATTGCGGCAAGGAATGGAGGAGCGCCGTTGAAGCCGTCTGACCACATCTCAGGCTCGCCAGATACATGGTAGAGGGTGCCGTCTGTGCTGCGCGGCGCTTTGAAGCGAATCCAGTCGAGCAGACCGTCGATCGCCTGACGAATCTGCGGGTCACCAGTCCATTCGGCTGCTTTGGCGTAGGCCGCACCACCCATGGCGGGGTCGGTTGGACCTCCAGAAAGAACTACACCTAATCTGCCATCTGGCGTTTGCTGGACAATGGCTGCTTTGGTTAGCAGGATCACGTTGTTGCGGTCATTCGCCTCCAGAAGCGCCTGGGCCAGAATTCCCTGCTCCCAGTCACGCCGTTGCATGGCCATCGCCGCTGCTATCGCTTTCTCGATTCGCGACGAACTTACGCACTCTGCCTTTGCTGAGGCTCGCACCGCTTCGGCAAAGGCTCCGGAAACGGGAACAAGAGGCGCGCAGAGTGCTGAGGCTGCGTGCAGGAAGCAGCGTCGATTCATCACGTCCTCCAGTGAGACGAAAAAAAGCAAATGAACTGCCTACTTGACGCTGGTCAGGCCGCGAATGATCTCAACCTCGCGCTGACGGTAGGGAGCGCCATCGGGATGAAAGACGTCGTGGAACCAGACGGTGGGTTGCCGGTCAACATACGGATGCTGCCACGAGTCCCAGGGTAGCCAGGTCTGGCTCTTGCCGGCCACCAGGCCCCAGTTGATTGCGCCGACGCGGTACTCATGGGCGATGGGCAGGATGGTGTCAAAGGTGCTGCCTGCGCCGCGAGCCATGTATTCAGTGCAGATGAGCGGGCGGTGGAACTGCTGCAGTTGCTTCACGCGCTGCTCAAACTCCTCAGGCCAACCGTAATTGTGGAAGCTGATCACGTCAGACTCTTCAATCTGAATGCGTGCCATGGGCGGCACGGTGGCCAACGAGGCCCAGTCGCCGTGCCACAGGCCGCTAGTGAGGGGCTGCGTAGGATGAACGGTGCGCGCCCAGACAAAAACCTGGGGCAATAGCCCCAGAATGATCTGGTTCTTGTTTCTTGGGTCGCCCTTGGCGTAGGAGCTGTCGTTGCCGTTGTCAGGTTCATTCCATAAATCCCACGCAAGGATGCGTGGATCGTTGGCGAAAACTCCCACTACACCTTTGACGTAGCGCTCGAGGCGCGGATATTGCGTGGGATCGGAGAGAATCTCGGCACCCGGTGCCTGTACCCAGCCGGAGTTATGAATGCCGGGGATAGGCGAATGCTGGGTGCCGAGCTTAGGATCCGGATCCCAGCAGGAGTCGAAGAGAACAAAAACGGGCCGGATGTGGTGGCGCGCTGCAATCGCCAGGAAGACGTCGATGCGCTGCTGAAATCCTTTTGGGTTCTGTTCCCAGACGAGATTATGAAGAAATACACGCATGGTGTTCATGCCGATAGACTGGGCCCAGCCCAATTCGCGGTCGATAGTCGTGGGGTCGAAGCTCTCGGCCTGCCACATCTCCAACTGGTTGATGGCTGTGGAGGGAAGAAAGTTGGCGCCAACCGGCCAGGGCTGCTTGGCGTACCAGGCGTTGGCGTGATCCTCGGTCCAGCGTTGTTGCGCAAAGAGGCTGGGAACGAGAACAAACAGAAGAGCAAGCGCATAGAGCCAACGGCAGCATTTCCTGATAGACCGGTTCATCGATACTCCTTGATGGGAAAGGAGTATTTTAGCGCGCAGAGTGATTACGTGTAGCTATTCGCAAGCAGCAATTATCTGCGCCGGACAATGCAGATGAACATGGTGCCGAAACCATCCGATTGAGAATTATGTGAACCGAGCGAGATAGGCGCGGTAGCAGAAAAATAGCGAACCAACGGCATCCGGTCACAACACCAGACACAAAAAGAGTGTCTGAGTAATAGGCGCCTCAGACACTCTTTTTGTTGGATCACGAGCCATCGCAGAGGGCTCGATTAGAGCCCCAGCGCAGCTTGAGTAATTTCCCGTTTACTCGATGCTTTGTAGCTTCCAGGCGCCACTGTCGTAAACAAAGTCGGCCTGACGCAAGTTGCTCAGTTTGTTGCCGGGGTTGTGGGCGATGCTCTGCAAAGCGTCAGGAACGCCGTCAAGATTGACTGACTCGGTGAAGGCAGCACTCTTGCCTCCGCCCACTGCGTCCTGAATATCCTGGACATCGCGCGCTTTGAGATGATTGGCAGCCGTGGTTACCACCACAAATTGGAAATCGGTACCCGTGTCGGGATGCCACTGTATGAGGTCGCCGCCAGACAGGAGTTTGAATGCTTTCTTGCCTTCGGGGGTCAATGTGTAGTCTGCCCACCTGAGGTTGGGGTAGACCTTGGTTAAACTCCAATATTTGGCCGCGAGCCCTTGCTGCAAACCGGTTTTATCCACCGTGATATTGACGCCAACGGCGGGAGTTTGGTCATACTTGGCCTGGATCATTGCCAGGGCGTTAGCTTGCGTCAGATCCGGCTTGCAACCGGTCAGCATCAGTCCCGCGCCCATAAATGCCAGAGCTGCAAAAACTTTCATATTCAATGCAATTCTCACTTTCCCTCCGTAGACTGCTTAGAACGGTTCAACTACTCTCAAACCGCCATTTTTATCCTACTTTCTCCTGCTGTCAATGGCGTTGAAAGTGACCCCGCGCACAGGTGATTATTATCTGCCCTCAAATGCGCAAATAACACCATCCAAGAGCCAGAAAAATAACGTCACCGAAAGCTTTTCGCAGACCGCTGTTCAACGCGCAGTGTCCCCGGCAATACGGTCCTGCAGAAACTCCAGAAAGCCCTTCTCGTCCGATTGCAGGCAGACCTGGGCATTGGGCGCACCGTCTACAGGCCGGGTAAAGCCCTTGTCGTCCACTTCTAAACGCAGTGGCGTCGCCGGGCATAGCTCGGGACGGATAGCATAGGCGACGGCCACTGGGTCAAAGAGCGTGGGCGCAGGTGAGTGTCTATCGCTCCCTGCCAGCCATTGATGGTAAAGCAGGGTCAACTGGTCCGTGAGAGGAGAACCGTGAGAGAAGATCGTCTCTCGCTCTGGCGTATCCAGATGGATTTGCGTCGAGTCCAGCGGCATCATGTAGACCGGGACACCGGAGGACAGCAACTCCTTGGCTCCCGCCGGGTCACGCGCAATATTCCACTCGGCGCTGGGCGGATGTGCTCCTGCTTTTCCGTCGTCGTATCCGCGGTAGACGCTCCCGCCCATCAAAACCACCCGTTTGAGCTTGCGGAAGGTGGCCGGGTCGCGCTCGATGGCCGCCTGAATATTGATGAGCGGGCCGATAGCAATGAGCGTGATTTGGCCCGGATAAGCGCGAATCCGATCAAGGATGAATCCGGCCGCATCGTGTTGTTTCCGCTCCCGCGCCAGGCGTGCTAGCTCGGCCTTCCAAGTTTTGTTTTCGAGTCCTAAAAAGGAGCCTCCACAACCGCCATGCGCAACCTGGCGCGCGTAGACAGCCTGGGTAAATACATTCTGGTGCGGCGTGGGAACACCAGGAACCACGGGAAGGGATAACCCGCATTCCGTAGCGTTCAGAAACCTATTCAGAAGCTTTGCTCGTAACTCTGTATCGCCATAGGCCGTGGTAATCCCCAGCAGCCTCAGCTCCGGACTGCGCAGCGCCAGCGCCAGCGCAAAGGCGTCGTCAATGTCGTCTCCGATGTCTGTATCCAGGATGACCAGTTGCGGGTGATGGAGTACAGGCTTAACGACTGCGGCCTTTTGCCCGATTGCGGCAGCAGACAGAGCAAACGCGAGGGTCAGCACGGCAGATGGGAGAGAAAATCGCGCGGTCTTCATGCACAACACTTTAACTGTTTCGACCCTGAATTGGCTCCGTCCTCAGGGAGCTGGGCGGGCCGTTGTATCTAGATCCATAATGCAATTCGAGAGGTTGAAGGACGACTGAAATAGTCGTATATTAAACAGGGACCAAATAAGTCGCATATTTTTCATTGGCTTTGCGCGAAGCAGCGGAGCGGAGTTCCAGCTGTGTCAGAAAGCAGATCGCGATCGATAGGACCGAGGTACTTTCGTTGAAAAAGTATTATCCTAATGCTCTTCTTTTCTTACTGTTGCCAGTCGCTCATCTTCTCTTGGCCGAGCCAGCTTTCAGCATCAGCGGTAGCATCCATGATGCTAGCGGCGGACTTATTCCGCACGCCCATATTGCAGTCCGGCTTGCCGGCTCCACGTCTGATATCGAAGCGGAGAGCGGAGATGAGGGCGCGTTCCGTATCGAAGTGCCGGTTCCGGGGCCTTATCAGGTTAAGGTACGGTCTCAGGGGTTCAAGCCGCTCACGGCCAAGGCCGAACTCGGCGAACAGTCGCCCGCAGCCAATCTGGATTTGGTGATGGAGATCGCTGAAAGCTCCGAGACTGTGCAGGTGACTGCGGACGCGCTGGCAGCCGAGACCACCAGCACGCAGCTCGGCGAAACGCTAGACAACAAGAAAATTGAGAGTGTTCCGCTCAATGGGCGCAGCTTTACCGACCTGATGGCGGTGCAGCCGGGTATTGTTCCCGTAAGCACAGCTCAACCCGGCGCGGTGATTATGACCGGTGTTGCATCCACGCCACCCTCCGGCGACGCCAACCCTGGCAACCTCTCCATCAGCGGCCAGCGGGAGGCCTCGAATGGCTTTCGCGTAAATGGCAGCGATGTGGAGGAGGACGTGAATATGGGTTCGTCCATCGTGCCTAATCTTGACTCAATTGACAGCTTTCGAGTGTTGACCGGCAACTTTGACGCCGAGTACGGCGACACCAGTGGAGGCCAGGTTCTGGTCACCACCAAATCCGGCGGGGCGCACACACACGGCAGCGTCTTCGAGTTCCTGCGCAACACCGCTCTGGACGCGCACAACTATTTCTCCCAGGATAGAGCGGCCTACCGGCAGAACCAGTTCGGAGGCACTCTGGGCGGAACGCCCTGGAGCAAGAGTGTGGCTCTGTTTGGCGACTACCAAGGAACGCGGCTGACCGAGGGCATCGATACGGGCAATATCGCAGTTCCGTCACAGGCCGAGCGTAGCGGAGACTTCGGCCAAAATCCACTCACTGGCAGCGTGAGGGGCGCGTATTGGGCGGGTCTGCTCGCTAGCCGTCTAGGGCTTCCTCCTGGCTCCATCTATCCGGGCGAACCTTATGCGGAGGTATTTCCTACCGGGCAGATTCCCCAGTCTGCCTGGTCAACCCCCGCAAAATATCTGCTGGCCTCGATTCCCCAGCCCAACGCTGGCGCGGCGCTGTTTGCCACGGCTGCCGAGGCAGAAACGCTGAGCGACGACAAGGGCGCGCTGCGCATGGATTGGACCCATGGCAAGGGAACGCTCACCGCCTATTATTTTCTTGATAACTACACGCTCGACAATCCCTATCCCAGCGGCACGGGCGGGGCCAGCGTGCCGGGCTTTGATGCAACCAGCAAAGGCCGCGCGCAGTTGGCCAGCCTTGGCCATGAGATGACCTTTGGTGCAAAGGCTCTGAATGAGTTCCACCTCAGCTATATGCGCAATGCAAATGCCGTAGGCCAGCCCAAAGGCGGTGTGGGGCCTTCGCTTGCCACACAGGGATTCTCGGGAATCGTCGCGCTGAAGCCTTCCACTGAAGGCATCGAGAACGTCGCCTTCAACGACTTCACCATGGGCGTGGATACCACGGCACTGGTGCAGGCAGAAAACATCTACGAAGTGAGCGACTCTTACAGTAGCATCCGTGGCAAACACGGGCTCAAAGTTGGTGGCGAGATCCACTCAAACCAGATCGACACCCATCCCGATGTGGTCTTCAACGGCAGCTTCGCCTTCAACGGCTCAGAGACAGGATTGGACTTTGCCGATTTTCTGCTGGGGGTGCCCTCCAGCTATACCCAGGGACAGGCAAATAGCTTTTATAACCGCAATTTCTATGTCGCCGCCTTTGTGCAGGACAGTTGGAAACCGGTAAGCCAGCTTACGGTGAACTACGGTCTGCGCTGGGACCGTATTCGGCCCTGGATGGAGAAATATAACCAGCTACAAACGCTGGTGCAGGGCCAGCAATCGCAGGTCTTCCCAGGCGCTCCACAAGGGCTGGTCTTTCCCGGTGATCCTAGCGTCTCGCGGTCGCTGGCCCCGGCCCGGAACAATTTTTCTCCACGCTTAGGTATCGCCTACTCGCCGGACTTTAGTACGCCATGGTTGCACAAGCTAGCCGGCACAGCGGGCCAAACCAGCATCCGGCTGGGCTATGGCATGTTTTACACCGCTTACGAAGGCCTTTCGGCGGGCATCATGAGCGCAAATCCACCGTATGGCTACACGTACACCAGTGCGGCGCCGCCGCTCTTCGACTCGCCCTTTACCGTGGCCGCTACGGGTGCAGAGGCTGGGCAGCACTTTCCCTTGCAGAAGGTAGCGTACGGGGCCAGCCTCACAAATCCCAACTCAACAGTGGATTGGAGCCAGTTTGAGCCGCTGGTGGGCATTCCCGCCGTTGACCCGCACGACGTGACTCCTTATGCCGAACACTGGATGCTCAGTGTAGAGCGGCAGATTGGCACTGCTACGCTGGCTACTGTCAGTTACGTAGGCACGGCCTCGCACCATCTGCTGGTGCTGGAAGAAGTAAACCCGGCCAATCCCGCGCTGTGCCTGAGCCTGGGCTCGGCTTGCGGCCCCTTCAACGAGCAAGCCGCACGCACGCAATTCGGCATGGCTTTTGGCAGCGTCGAGTTGCAGCGCACGATCGCCAACGCCAGCTACAACGCATTGGAGGCTACGCTCAACCACCGCTCTCACGGCCTGGATCTGTTGTTGAGCTATACCTATAGCAAATCCATCGACCAATCTTCCGGCCTGCCTGAGCCTGTAAACCCGGTGAATCCCTCGCTCAGTCGCGGACTCTCAGCCTTCGATTTGCGCCACAATCTGGTTGCCAGCTTCCGCTACGTGCTTCCCATGGTGGATGCGGGCCCGCTTAACTGGCTTGTCAGCGGTTGGGAGCTCTCGGGCATTGCACGACTTACCTCCGGACTGCCGGTAACGCTGTACAACAACAACGACACCTCGCTGTTGGGCACCATTCCCAACGGCATCAACAACAACGGCGTGGATACGCCGCAGTGGAGCGGGAATTCGCTGAGCCTGCACACCAATCCACGTGGCGGCAATGCGATTTTCGATGCATCTCAATTCACCATGCCTAAGCAAGGAACCATGGGCAACGCCCGGCGGCGCTTCTTCAGCGGCCCAGGCATGGAAAACCTGGACGCGACTCTTTCTCGCACTCTCTTAGCCGAGGGCAGCCGCTTGCTTACCTTCCGCCTGGAAGCCTTCAACCTCCTCAATCACGCGCAATTCTTCGGTCCCGCCGCGGTCGAGGGCAATATCTCCAGCGGCAGCTTTGGCCAGGCGGTGAGCGCCATGCCGCCCCGCGAGATGCAGGTGGTGGTGCGTTACCAATTCTAAGAGCGGTTATAAATCAATAGCGCCATGACCGCATAAAGACATTCCATTGCAGCGCTGTCGTGCGCGGGTCTGGAGACCCGCACGACAGCTTGTCTCCCACCCCAGCAAGCCAAAAGCGGGCTTGCCGGGAACCTCGATCTGGAGACACGGCGCTACATGCCATACAAGTACATTTTTATGCGGTCAAAGCCCTGGAATGCTGCCGGGCGGCGATGGGCGGACCCAATATCGTGATGCCGTAGCGCGGAGCGATGGCATTGAGCGCGGCCATGTTGCCGGGGTCGGCTATGGAACATGCCGCCAATTCGGCAAAGTAGTTCTCGATACCGCCGGGCCTGACGATAATCAGCATCTTCGCGTTGTGATCCGTGGTGTTCTGAAAGACGTGCGGAATGCCCGCAGGCGCGTGAACAAAGTCGCCGGGCTGAGCTTGGATTGGCACACCGTCTAATTCGAAAAGAAACTCGCCGGTAAGGATGTAAAAGAACTCCTCAAAGTCATGGGAGTGAAGCGGCGGCCCATGATGAGGCGGGCTGACGTCTTCGAGCACTGAGATGGGACCGGTGGCCTCGCCAGTAGCCAGCTTGACGAAGGTTTCTTTCCCAATAAATCGGATAGGCGAACCAGTGACGCTCTCGCCCGCACGAACCAGGGGCGGAATCAACGGTGTTGGAAAGGCTTGCTGCGCACGAAGGGTTGGGGAAGACTCTACGCTGCTCATGAAAACAGCGTAGAGCCACTTCCGTTAAAAAGTCTACAAATCTGTGGACTTGGCCTCAACCAGCGCCTTGGATTTGGCAATAAACTCAGCCAGCGGCATGGAACCCTGGTCGCCCTTGCCGCGGGTGCGGACGCTAACAGCGCCTGCTTCCTGCTCCTTGTCGCCGAAAACGAGAATATAGGGTGTCTTCTGGTTTGCAAAGTCACGGATCTTGCCGTTCATCTTCTCGTTGCGGCCGTCGATCTCAACGCGGAAGCCCGCTGCCTTGAGTTCAGCCTCCACCTTGCGGGCATAGTCGTGGTGCCGCTCGCTGATGGGCACCAACCCCACCTGCACCGGCGCCAGCCACAGCGGAAACGCTCCGGCGTAGTGCTCGATGAGCACGCCAAAAAAGCGCTCGACCGAGCCGAAGAGGGCGCGATGAACCATCACCGGCTGATGGCGCTCGCCGTCCTCGCCAACATACTCCAGCTCAAAGCGTGCAGGCAGGTTGAAGTCGAACTGCACCGTGGAGAGCTGCCACAAGCGGCCCAGAACGTCCACCAGCTTGATGTCGATCTTGGGACCGTAGAAAGCAGCTTCGCCGGGAATAGTCTTGTACTCGATTCCCTTCCGCGTCAGCGCCTTCTGCAAGGAGTTTACGGCCAGGTTCCAATTCTCGTCGGAGCCGGCGTAGTGGGCGCGATCATTGGGATCCCAGGTTGATAGCTCGACCTTGAACTCCTTAAAGCCGAAGGTGTGCAGCACCGCCTCGGCAAAATCGATGCAGGCCACTACCTCGTCCTCGATCTGCCCCGGCGTGCAGAAGATGTGCGCGTCGTCCTGGGTAAAGCCGCGCACGCGCAGCAGGCCGTGCATGGTGCCGGAACGCTCATAGCGGTAAACATTGCCCAGCTCGGCATAGCGCACCGGTAAATCTCGGTAACTCTTGGGCGAGTTCTTGTAGATCAAGATATGGAACGGACAGTTCATCGGCTTCATGCGATAGTTCGCATCGTCCAGTTCCATGGGGGTGAACATATTGGCCGCGTAAAAGCCCTCGTGGCCGGAGGTCTGCCACAGATTCACGCGGGCCACATGCGGCGTGTAAACAAGCTCATAGCCGCGCCGCAGGCACTCTTCGCGCATCCAGTCTTCCATGATCTTGCGGATCATGGCGCCCTTGGGATGCCAGAAGATCAGCCCCGCGCCGGCCAGTTCCTGAATACTGAAAAGATCCAGTTGCTTGCCCAGCAGGCGATGGTCGCGCTTGGCCGCTTCTTCAAGGCGAGCGAAGTGCGCGTCCAGTTCCTTCTTGCTGAAAAACGCTGTGCCATAAATGCGCTGCAACTGCGGATTCTTCTCGTCGCCTAGCCAGTAGGCTCCTGCCAGCGAGAGCACTTTGAATGCTTTTACGCGGCCGGTCGAGGGCAGGTGCGGCCCGCGGCAAAAGTCTACAAACTTGCCGTTGCGGTAGAAGCTCACCTCGTCACCAGGCACGGTGAACTTGTTCACAAAGTGGGTCTTCATGAAGTCGCCGTCGCGGTTGAACTCTTCCAGGGCTTTCTCTCTGGGAGTGAATTCGTGCTGGAACGGCTCGTCACGCGCCACCACCTCGGCCATTTTGGCCTCAATTAGCGCCAGGTCTTCCGGGGTGAAGTTTTTTTCGCGATAAAAGTCGTAGAAGAATCCTGCGTCGGTAGCAGGCCCATGGCCCAGCTTGGTCTCAGGGAAAAGCTCAATCACGGCAGTGGCCAGCACATGCGCTGCGGAGTGACGCACCACCTTCAAGGACTCGGGTTCCTTCTCTGTGAGCAGTTCCAGGCGAGTATCGGCAGTAAGAGGAGTAGTCAGGTCCACGAGCCGGGGCGCAGCGGCATCTGCTGCCGCATACATCTCTGCCTCAGCGGCCTGATCGTGGGTGGCGTCAACCATAGCCGTGCCAGTAAGCGGAGTAAGCCGCGCCACCACGGCAGCCGCGGCCAGTCGCGGAGAGATGGAATTGGCAATATCCAGGGGCGTGGTGCCTGCGGGCACTTCGCGAATCGCCCCGTCGGGCAGGTGTACGGCAATCGTCTGGTTGCTCATGATTGGTAGGAGTCCAATGGGGCCACGATTTTAGAAGTAACGCAGCCAACACTATGAGGATAGAAGGGTCATGGCCGTCAAGTCGAGTGGCGAGGCTTCCTCCTCCATCAATGTGTACCGATGCGGGAAATGCCTGTGCCACGAATAGGGGAGAGAGAACTGCCCCGAAAGACCGCTAGTACTGCCTTGTCGGGGCATGTTCAGAGATAGATAGAGATGGCTATTTTCATTGTGTGGCCGGGGAAGCACGGCTCAAAGAGGTGCTGCAATGCAGGTTCTGTGCAAAAGTACGGGTGGTAACGCTGAAACCAAATGCTGCGTGTGCGGCCAGGGCTTCATCATGTTCTGGGAGCGGCAGTCGCGCGCGGAGCGCGCCGATGCTCTGCGCGACATTCAAAAAGTATTGATCAGCCATCACAAGATGTCTCCAGGTCCGCAGGCTCATCCGCAGGGCGGATTCCTGGTTCCGGAATGGAACGGCCCCATCGCTTTCTCCGGCGCCGCAATTCTGGGCCATGCGCCAACCTGGGCTCTCTGAAGCGCTTTTCAATTGTCATGAGCGTAACTGCACGCGGAATTTCCCGACAAGCAATAGGTAAGTGCAAACCGGAAACGTAACTGGTATTTCTGGAGTTCTCTTCGTAGCTTTCAGGCACGAAACTGAATTCTGATTCTTGAGCAGTACTTCCAGATGCTGGCTAGCGACTACACCCTTTGAGGTCATCGCGGCCAGCATCGCCTTTTCTGGGCACGGTTCTCTTGTTGCCTCTGGTCTGCAAGGGCTGTCTGGCTAAGAGCCGGCTCCCGGCCAGGCGGTTCAATTGTGAGTGGGTTATTCGCGGCCAAGGCAAAAAGCAACCTCTTATGCCGCTAGCCGTAGGGTGCTGGCGGCTGGGCTGAGAATAATGACTAATATGGCGCAGAGAACAAACGAGGGCAGGGATCACTCCCAGCCCTCGCTTATGTTTGCTAGATTCTGCCGGAATCCGGCCTGGAGGTTACAGCGGCTGCACGTCTGCAGCCTGCCATCCCTTGGGGCCCTTTACCACGTTGAATTGCACGGCTTGCCCTTCTTGCAAACTCTTGAAACCACTGGAGTTGATTGCAGAGTAGTGCACAAAGACATCTTCGCCGTTCTGGCGCGAGATAAAGCCGAAGCCCTTCGCGTCATTGAACCACTTCACAGTACCTTGTTCCATTTTGGTCGTGTTTCCTGGATTGAATTGCGCTGGATGAATCGGAGCGACCACAGGCAGAATCTTGCTTGGTTGGGCGAGTGCTGCTCACGCCCGCTTCGGCCTAACGCTGGCGATAGTGTAGCATCCCGTAGATTATTAGGCGCAGAAAAACGCGTAACTCGTCCCACCTGCCGATTCCCACTTCCGGAAATCATTGACCAAACTGGGCTTATGATTGACGGCCCGGTTATGATACGGTGATAGGTTGCCATGCCTCAAGATCCTGTGCCAGCCTTGTTATCTCGTGCCACCGAACTGCTCGAGGCGGAGTTTGTTTCGTTGCCAGCCTTTGAGCCAGTCATTCAATCACCGGAAGTTGCCCGGGTTCTGGAGACCGTGGCGCACCGGCTGGCAGATAACTACCCTTATTTCCATCCTCTCTATGCCGGGCAAATGCTCAAGCCGCCGCATCCTGTGGCGCGGGCAGCCTATGCGCTGGCCATGAACATCAATCCCAACAACCATGCGCGCGACGGTGGCCGGGCCAGTTCAGAGATGGAGATTGAGGCTGTTCAAGACATTGCCGGGATCTTTGGCTGGACGGAGTTTCTGGGCCATCTGACCTCCAGCGGCACTCTGGCCAACCTTGAAGCGCTGTGGGTGGCCGGGCAACTGGCGCCGGGAAAGCGGATTGTGGGGTCGGAACAGGCACACTACACGCACAATCGCATCTCTGCTGTACTCAAACTAGCCTATACGAGTATCCCGGCGGACAGGCGTGGGCGCATGAGCCTGGAAGCGCTAGAGACGGAACTGCGCAAGGGTGATGTTGGCACGGTAGTGGTAACCCTGGGCACTACGGCCATTGGAGCCGTGGACCCGCTCGACAAAATTGTGGCTCTGCGGGCGCGGTACGGTTTCCGAATCCATGTGGATGGGGCTTATGGCGGCTACTTCCGGCTGATTGCCGAAACCCTTGCCGATCCGGCGCGGCTGGCCTATGCGGCAGCCAGCGAGGCTGACTCCATCGCGATCGACCCGCACAAGCACGGACTGCAACCCTATGGCTGTGGCTGCGTCCTGTTCCGCGATCCGTCGGTGGGGCGCTTCTATAAGCACGATTCGCCGTACACGTATTTCACTTCAAAGCAGTTGTATCTCCACCCCTGCGAACAAAAATCGCTTGCAGCGGGCCCCGTGCATCTGGGGGAGATCAGCCTGGAGTGTTCCCGGTCCGGCGCGGCGGCGGTGGCTTTGTGGGCCACGCAGCAGTTTTTGCCGCTAACGCCCGGGGGTGAATTTGCGCGGGGTCTGGCGCGGGGCCGGGCGGCGGCCGTGGAACTGGACCGCCGGCTGCGCGAAGATGAAGATGCGCACTTTCAGGCGCTCTGCGCGGGCCCGCCAGAGCTCGATATTGTCGTGTGGAAGGTAAGAGCGGAAACGCCAGATCGGGCCTCTGCACTGGCGCAAGAGATTTTTGTGGCCTGCGCCACACGGGACTTGCACCTAGCCCTTGTACAATTGCCGAATTCCTGGTTTCAACCGGATTGTGCGGCAGGCGGCGCTGAAGACCAATTGGTCACCTGTCTGCGTTCGGTTTTGATGAAGCCCGAGCATGAGGCTTGGCTAGACAGGATATGGGAAAGACTGACCGCGGCCAGTTTGGCGGTTTTCTTACAGTAAGGCAGACACTGGATAGTGGTACTGTGGAATTTAGAAAGAAAACATTTTCATTTCGAAGATGTGTTTGGTTATTGGGTTTGAATTCATTTGGAGTGTGACCTGAAATGCACGATCCAGCCCTTTTACGTTCCATGCATCTAGCCCGCTTCCATGCGGAGCCGGCGATCTTTGTAGCGCCCGGCCGCGTCAACCTTATTGGTGAACACACCGATTATGCTGAGGGATTTGTGATGCCCGCAGCCATCGACTTTGCAACGCTGGCAGCCATTTCGCCGCGTTCCGACAGCAGGTTCGTCCTCTACTCAGAGAATTATGGAGAAGAGCGTACCTTTGATGCCGTGCCGCCGCCAGCCAAGGCCAGCCAGCATTGGACCGACTACCCGCTGGGCGTGGTTGCCATTCTGGACGGGGAAGGCCTTGCGATCCCCGGCTTCAGCCTGAGCCTGTGGGGCGATGTTCCACTGGGTTCCGGGCTTTCAAGCTCTGCCGCGCTTGAAGTAGCCACGGCCATGGCAGTCTTGTCGCTGCTTGGCGTCAGCTACCCTGGGCCGGTGCTGGCGCGCCTCTGCCAGCGCGTAGAAAACGAGTTTGTGGGCGCCAACTGCGGCATCATGGACCAGTTTATCTCCGTCAATGGCGCTAAAGACCACGCCCTGCTGTTGGATTGTCGCGACCTGAGCTTCAAGCTTGCGCCCATTCCGTCCAATGTTGCGTTGGTTATCGCCAACACGATGGTGAAGCACTCAGTTGCGGGCGGTGACTACCCAACGCGCCGCCGTGAGTCCGAGGCCGCCTGTGCAGTGATCAATGGTCATCGAGGCGGAGTACCCTTTCTGCGTGACGCCACCCTCGACGATCTGGAAAAATGGGGCCACGAGATGGCGCCCAAATCGCTGATGCGCGCTCGCCACGTAATCAGCGAAAATCTGCGTACCGTGGCCGCCTGCGATGCGCTTCTCAAAGGCGACTTGACCGAACTGGGCCGGCTGATGGCTGAGGCGCACAGAAGCTATAGCCAGGACTTTGAAGGCAGTTGCGTGGAAGCTGACGCCATGGTGGCGTTGGCGCAGGACTTGCCGGGTCTGATTGGCGCGCGGCTTACTGGAGGCGGTTTTGGCGGTTGCACCATCAATCTGGTGGAACAGAGCCATGCCCCGGCTTTTGTTGAGGCGCTGGCTGGCCGCTATGCAGCTCAAACCGGAATTGTGCCGCAGATTCATATCTGCCATGCTTCGGGCGGCGCTCACCGGTTGGGTTAGGGCATTCTAACGCTTTTAAATATGATTGCACGCAGGCGGATTTTCATAAGAGAGAATCTACACTGCCATCTTGCGTGCAGGGCGAAAATCAGTTTTAGGTGCGAATGGCATCTCCAGTCGGAGTTGCCCATTACGGGTTGCCCGGACGCTATCGAAGGCGTTCCTTGATAAAATCGAAAGGAGTTTGCTCCGATGAAGACCGGAAGGGAGATTCAACGCCGGTCTGCCTTATTGAATTTCGTTTGCCATATCGCAGTTTCGAACTCGGGAAACGGCGAGGGGAGATAAATACTATGCAACCTACATCGTCCAAGCCTTTTTCCTACGAAACTTTCCCCTCCTCCGGTATCGTTGCGTACTTTTCGATGGAGATTGCGATCAATCCATCCATGCCCACCTACTCTGGAGGACTGGGTGTTCTGGCTGGAGATACTCTGCGCTCCGCAGCCGACCAGGGTGTGCCGCTGGTGGCCTTTACGCTGGCGCATCGCAAGGGATACTTCCAGCAGCATCTCGATACGAGCGGGGTGCAAAGTGAGGACAGCCAGCCGTGGAATCCATCGGACTTCTGCACCGAGGAGCCGGCGCGCATCACGGTTTCAGTCGAAGGCCGCACGGTCACAGTACGTGCGTGGCGCTACGATCTGGTGGGCCGCTATGGACATGTAGTGCCGATCTATCTGCTGGACACAGATATCGATGGCAACTCGGGCTGGGACCGCGGCCTGACCGACCACCTCTATGGCGGCGACACTAACTACCGCTTGCAGCAGGAGATTGTGCTGGGCATGGGCGGCGTGCGCATGGTGCATGCCTTGGGCCACAGGGTCAATGTTTACCACATGAACGAGGGCCATGCCGCGTTGCTGACGCTGGCGCTGCTGGAGCGGCAGTTGGGCGGCGGACCGCTGGGCTCAGCCACTGAGGCCGACCTCGAACAGGTGCGCAAGAAGTGCGTGTTTACCACCCATACACCGGTGCCGGCCGGCCACGACCGCTTCTCGACCGAGCAATCCATTCGTATCCTTGGCGGCGACCGCACAGCGCAACTGGAAAGGCACGGCTGCTTCCGTGATGGCATGTTGAACATGACACTGCTGGCGCTGCGCTTCTCTCGCTATGCCAATGGAGTGGCCATGCAGCACGGCAAGGTCTCCCGCGAGATGTTTCCCGAGTTCGCCATTGACTCCATCACCAACGGGGTTCACGCCCCCACCTGGGTCTCCGAGCCAATCCAGAAGATGCTGGATGAGCATATTCCTGCCTGGCGTCGCGATAACCTTTATCTGCGCAACGCCATTGACCTGCCGGAGAATGAGATTACCGCCGCACACTCCCTCGCCAAGGCGGAGTTGCTGGGAGAAGTGGCCACGCGCACTGGCCTGGTACTCGACCCAAAAGTGCTTACGCTGGGCTTTGCCCGCCGCGCCGCCACTTACAAGCGCGCCACGCTACTATTTACCGACCCTGAACGCTTGCAGAAGATTGCCACCGAGGCTGGTGGATTGCAGATTCTTTACGCTGGTAAGGCTCATCCCCAGGACGAACCCGGCAAGGCGCTGATTCAGCAGGTCATTGAAGATGCCGCTAGGCTGTCGAACGACAAGCTGCGGATTGTATACCTGGAGAATTACGACTGGGCTCTGGGAGCGATGCTCACGGCGGGTGTGGATGTGTGGATGAATACGCCCAGGCGGCCTTATGAGGCTTCCGGCACCAGCGGCATGAAAGCCGCGCTGAACGGTGTGCCCAGCTTGTCGATTCTTGACGGGTGGTGGATCGAGGGCTGCATCGAGGGCTATACAGGCTGGGCCATCGAAGACGGAGCCAACGATCAAGAGGAGGCGGCTTCGCTCTATACCAAGCTGGAGACGGCTGTGGTTCCGCTCTACAAGGAAGCGCCTGAGAAGTGGGCCCGCCTGATGCGCAATACCATCGCCTTCAACGGTTCCTTTTTTAACACCAACCGCATGGTCAAGCAATACACTCGCAATGCGTACTACCCTGTGAAGCTGATCGAAAAAGCAAATGTCGAGTAAGGGGCAGTTGTGAATTGAGGCAATCTATCCAATTGCTCCTCTATGGCTCACAGAAAAAGGGCGAACCGCAAATGGTTCGCCCTTTCTGTTTGGCATATTGCACGTAGCCGCCTCAGTCTCCCGGCGCATCTTCCAGTTCCGCGCCCACTCTGTGCAGCTTCATAACCTTCCATTGCAGGCGGTCGAAGAAGAGGTAGACCACCGGGGTGGTGAAGAGGGTAAGCATCTGCGAAACAATAAGCCCGCCGACGATGGTGATGCCCAGGGGCTTGCGCAACTCCGAGCCCACGCCCATGCCGATGGCCAGCGGTAGGCCGCCGAAGAGGGCTGCCATGGTGGTCATCATGATGGGACGGAAGCGCAGCAGGCAAGCCTGATAAATGGCCTCGACAGGGGGCAGTCCCTGGTCGCGCTCTGCCTGCAGGGCAAAGTCGATCATCATGATGGCGTTCTTTTTCACAATGCCTATCAGCAGGATGATGCCGATGAGCGCAATAATGCTCAGCTCGGTTCCGGTAAGCAACAGGGCCAGGATGGCGCCGACGCCGGCCGGTGGCAAGGTGGAGAGAATCGTCAGCGGATGGATCAGGCTCTCATAAAGAATGCCCAGCACGATATAGACGGCAACCAGTGCGGCTAGGATGAGATAAGGCTCGTTCCGGAGCGAATCCTGAAAGGCCTGCGCGGTTCCCTGGAAGGTGGCGTGGACGGCGCTTGGCATACCCATCTCGCGCTGAACTTTTTCGAGCGCGTTGACAGCATTGCCGAGCGCCTCATTAGGCGCGAGGTTGAAGGTCAGAGTGATGGCAGGATACTGGCCTTGGTGATTGACCGTCAGCGAGGTGCGCTGCTGCTCGTACTTGGCGATAGCCGACAGCGGAACCATGGCGCCGGTGGAGGATTTGATGAAAATGCTGCTGAGCGCGTCGGGGCTGAGCTGGTATTTGGGATCGACTTCCATGACTACGAAGTACTGGTTCAGGCCGGTGTACATGGTAGAGACTTCGCGCTGACCGAAGGCATCGTAGAGCACCTGGTCGATAGCCGTTGCGGAAATGCCGAGCCGTGAAGCGGTGTCGCGGTCGATCACCAGGTTGGCGGCCAGGCCCTGGTCTTGCAGGTCGGTGGAAACGTCGCGCAACTCCGGCATGGTTTTCATGCGCGCCTCCAGTCGCGGCGCCCAACTATAAAGCTCATTCAGGTTCTCGTCGGAGAGCGTGTACTGGTATTGCGCGGCGCTTCCGCGGCCGCCAACCTGAAGTTCCTGGAAGGCCTGGAGAAAGAGACGAGCGCCCGGAACGCTGCCCAGCCTGCCACGCAGGCGGTTGACCACCTGATCTGCGGAGACCCGGCCTGGACGCTGATTGAGCGGCTTGAGGGCGACAAACATAAAGCCTACATTGTTGCTGTTGCGGCCGCCGCCGGCAAATGCCGTTACAGTGCTAACCGCAGGATCGTCGAGCGTCATTTGAGCCAATTGGCGCTGTTTGTCGCGCATTGCGGTGAAGCTGATATCTTGGGCGGCAACGGTCTGGCCGCCTAGCCGGCCCGTGTCCTGCTGCGGGAAAAAACCCTTGGGCACGATGATGTAGAGATAGATGTTGAGTACAAAGGTGCCCAGCAGTACGCATAGCATCAGCAACTGGTGGCGCAAAACCCAGCGCAGCCCCATAGCGTACTCGTTGAGCATCCAGTTGAACGCGTGCTCGCTGGCGCGATAGATGCGGCCATGCCGGCTCTCGTCGCGCGATTTAAGGAACTTGGCGCAGAGCATGGGCGTGGTGGTCAGCGAGACAAGCAGAGAGACGGCGATAGCCACCGAGAGAGTGACTGCGAACTCGCGGAAGAGCTTGCCAACGATGCCGCCCATCAGCAGAATGGGAATGAAGACGGCGATCAGCGAGGTGCTCATCGAGAGCACCGTGAAGCCGATCTCCTTAGACCCTTTCATGGCCGCATCGAAGGGTTTCATTCCCAATTCGAGATAACGGGTGATATTCTCGATGACCACGATGGCGTCGTCTACCACGAATCCGGTAGCAACAGTAAGCGCCATCAGCGAGAGGTTGTCGATGGTGTAGCCGAGCAGGTACATCACGCCGAATGTGCCCACCAGCGAGAGCGGCACGGCCACGGAAGGGATGATGGTGGCCCACACCTCGCGCAGGAAGAGGAAGACCACCAGCACCACCAGCAATACGCTGATCATGAGAGAAATTTCTACGTCGCGCACACTTGCGCGAATGGTGGTGGTGCGGTCCACGGCTACATCGATCTTGATAGTGGGCGGGATGGCGGCCTGCAGGCGCGGCATCTCGGCCATTACATTGTCCACCGTCGAAATGATGTTGGCGCCGGGACTCTTGAAGATAATCACCAGCACTGCACTCTTGAGCTGCGCAGGAGGCCCCTTGTCCTGTTTGATACCCGAGACGCCGGCGGTATGGATATCGGCGATACTGTCGGTAACTGTGCCCAGGTCGGAAACGCGCACCTGCGCTCCGGTTAGCTGGTTATAGCCGGCGATAATGGGTGCGTAGTCGCTGGCTTTGAATATCTGGTCGTTGTCGCTAATCTGCCAGCGTTGATTCGCGTCCTGAAAGGCGCCCTTGGGACGGTTGGCGTTGGCGTTGGCCAGCGCTGTGCGCACGGCTTCCAGACCGATGCCATTGTTGCCCAATTGCATGGGGTTCAGTTCGACGCGCACTGCTGGGCTCGAGCTGCCGCCGACAAAGACCTGACCTACTCCATTGATCTGAGCTATCTTTTGCGACAGAATCGAGTCGGCCATGTCGTAGATCTGCGGTTTGGGCACCACGTCAGAGGTCAACGTCAAGATCAGGATGGGCGAGTCCGCTGGATTGGCTTTGCGATAGCTTGGATTCTGCGGCAGATAGGCGGGCAACTGGCTGCGCGCCGCGTTAATGGCGGCCTGCACGTCGCGGGCGGCCGCGTCAATATTCCGATTGATGTCGAATTGCAGGGTAACGGAGGCTGCGCCCAGCGAACTCGTCGAGGTCATTTGGTTGACGCCGGCAATGCGACCGAACTGGCGTTCGAGCGGGGTAGCGACCGACGAGGCCATGGTTTCAGGGCTTGCGCCGGGTAACCCGGCGCCTACGCCGATCACCGGGTAGTCGACATCGGGCAGCGAAGCCACAGGCAGGATGGAGTAAGCGACCGAACCGGCCAGCAACAGGGCCAAGCTGAGAAGCGAGGTGGCTACGGGACGCCGAATAAAGGGTGCGGAAAGATGCATAGGTCCTTAACCTCAGTCAGCGTTGACCGGTTGCTGCTCGATGCTGGCATTGATTGCGCGCGGCCTCATGCGCTTGGCCATCTTATCGAAGTAAAGGTAGACGACCGGAACGGTGTAGAGGGTAAGCAACTGCGAAAGCAGCAGGCCGCCGACAATGGTGATGCCGAGCGGCTTGCGCAGTTCTGCGCCAACGCCGCCTCCTAGAGCCAGCGGCAGCCCACCCAGCATCGCAGCCAGAGTGGTCATCAGAATAGGCCGGAAGCGCAGTTTGCAGGCCTGGAAGATGGCCTCCTCGGCCGGTTTGCCCTCAATGCGCTCGGCCTGCAAGGCAAAGTCGATCATCATAATGGCGTTCTTCTGCACAATACCGATGAGCAGGATGATGCCGATCAGCGCAATCACGCTGAATTCCGTGCGCGTAACGAACAAGGCGAGAAGGGCTCCCACGCCGGCCGAAGGCAGCGAGGAGATGATGGTGATGGGGTGAATGTAGCTCTCGTATAGCACGCCCAGCACGATATAGACGGTGATCAGCGCTGCCAGAATCAGAATAGGCTCGTTAGCTAGCGATGTCTGGAAAGCGGCCGCCGTGCCCTGGAAACTGGCATTGATAGCTTCCGGCATCTGGATGCGTTGTTCCACGCGATTGACGGCGCTCACGGCATCTCCCAGCGCCTTGCCCGGAGCCAGGTTAAAGCTGACCACGGTGGAGGGGAACTGGCCCTCGTGGCCGATGGAAAGTTGCGCGCGCGTCTGCTCCCAGTGGGCGAGCATGCTGAGCGGAACCTGGGTTCCGTTGGCGGACTTGACGTAGAGATTGTTCAGTGTTGCTGGGTCGGTCTGGAAGTTCGGCCCCACCTCCATAACCACATGGTATTGGTTGAGTTGGGTGAAGATGGTGGAGACCTGGCGCTGGCCGAAGGCGTCGTAAAGCGTATTGTCGATGTCGGCTATGGCGATTCCCAGCCGGGCTGCGGTGTCACGATCAATCACCAGGTTAGCGCCCAATCCCTGATCTTGCAGGTCGCTGGCCACATCAGTCACCACGTTTTCCTTGCCCAGCTCGCTCACCATCAGCCGTGTGTACTTTGCCAGTTCTGCCTGATCAGGATCTTCCAGCGAATACTGGAATTCCGTGCGGCTCACGCGATCAGCCACCGTGAGATCCTGCAGGGGTTGCAGAAAAAGTTGGATGCCCTCAACAGCTTGCAGCTTGGGTTGCAGGCGGCGGATAACCTCGGTTGCAGAAATCTTGCGCACATCGAGCGGCTTGAGATTAATCTGGATGCGGCCCGAGTTCAGCGTGGTATTAGTGCCATCCACGCCGATAAACGAGGAGATGTTGTCCACGGCTGGATCATCGAGAAGGACATCCACCAACTTCTGCTGGCGCTGGGCCATGTTAGTAAAGCTCACCGTCTGCGGAGCCTCGCTGATGCCCAGGATTACGCCGGTATCCTGTACCGGGAAAAAGCCTTTGGGTACCGCAAGAAACAGCAGAACGGTGGCTACAAAGGTTCCAATGGTGACCAGCAATGTGGTGAAGCGATGGCGCAAAACAACCTGCAAGGTGCGCCCGTACCAGGAGATGATGGAATTGAAGACATTCTCAGACCAATGATAGAAGCGGCTCTGCTGGGCCACCGACTTGTCCTTGAGAATACGCGAGCACATCATGGGCGTGAGAGTGAGCGATACGAACGCCGAGACCAGGATGGTGACTGCGAGCGTAATGGCGAACTCGCGGAAGAGCCGGCCCACCACATCGCTCATGAAGAGTAGCGGGATCAGCACCGCGATGAGAGAAACAGTCAGCGACATGATGGTGAAGCCGATCTGTTCGCTGCCCTTGAGCGCGGCGCGCATGGGACTGTCGCCTTCTTCAATAAAGCGCGAGATGTTCTCAATCATGACGATGGCGTCGTCTACCACGAACCCTGTCGAAATGATGAGCGCCATGATTGTCAGATTATTGAGCGAGTAACCCAGCAGATACATCACGCCAAGTGTGCCGATAATCGATAACGGCACAGAGGCGGATGGAATGAGAGTGGCCCACAAGCTGCGCAGGAAGAGGAAAATCACCAGGACAACCAGCACAATGGTCAACCCCAGTTCGAAGAAGGCGTCCCTCACCGAGGCGCGAATGGTGACGGTGCGGTCAGTAAGCACCTTCACCTGCACGGAAGCTGGCAGACTGGCCTGCAACTGGGGCAGAATCTTCTTGATGCGGTCGACAACGGCGATGATGTTGGCGCCGGGCTGACGCTGGATATTGACGATGACCGCTGGCTGGCGGTTCATCCAGGCGGCCTGCTGCGCATTTTCCGATGCGTCCACAATAGTTGCCACGTCGGAGGCGCGCACTGCTGCCCCGTTGCGGTACGCAATGATGACCGGCTTGTAGTCGCTGCTGGAAAGCAACTGATCATTAGCACCGATGGTGTATGACTGGCGGTCGCCGTTGAGCGTGCCCTTGGCTTGATCGGCATTGGCTGCCGAGACGGCGGTGCGCAGATCCTCAAGGCTCAGGTTGTAGGCGGCAAGCTGGGCCGGGTTGGCCTGGATGCGCACTGATGGCTTTTGTCCGCCGGCGATGGAGACCAAGCCGACGCCGGTTACCTGAGATATTTTTTGGGCCAGGTTGGTGTCTGCCGCGTCTTCAATCTTGTCCAGCGGTAGCGAGTTGGAGTAGAGCGCCAGAGTCAAAATAGGCGCATCGGCCGGGTTCACTTTGCTGTAGATGGGCGGATTGGGCAGATCGGTGGGAAGAAAGCTGCTGGCAGAGTTGATGGCCGCCTGCACTTCCTGTTCGGCCACGTCGATGTTTTCGTCCAGGTTGAACTCGAGGGTAATGACCGAGCCGCCACCGGAGCTGACCGACGTCATCTGCTTGAGGCCCGGCATCTGGCCGAACTGCCGCTCCAGTGGCGACGTAACCGACGAGGCCATCACCTCCGGCCCGCCTCCTGGATAGAAGGTGAGTACCTGGATGATCGGGTAATCCACTTCGGGCAGGGCGGAGACCGGCAACTGCTGGTAGCCCACAAAGCCAGCCAGAAGAATCGCCGCCATCAGCAGTGAGGTGGCGACCGGGCGAAGAATGAAGGGCCGGGAAGGGCTGAGGCTCACTACTTTACCCTCTTGTCGGTTTTGCCGTTACCTTTGACGCCAATTTGAGCGCCTAGATGGGGAGTGGCGTTGGGCGCGGCAAACGGCCCGGCGCTCTTGCTTGCGGCTTGCCTACTCTGCTGATGGGCTGCGCTGGTTATCACAATCTGGCCGGGACGCAACCTGTCAGCGCCGTCCACTACCACATTCTGTCCCGGCGCAAGACCAGAGTCCAGGATGGAAACCTGGCCCGAGGCCAAAGCCACCTTCACCGGCTGGATGCGGGCGGTTGCGCTTCCGTTGGCGCCTGTATCCACCACCCACACATACGATCCCTGCAGACCAGTCTGGATGGCCGCCGACGGAATCACCAGAGCATCGGGGCGGTTGTCCAGCACCAGGTGAATATTCACGAACTGATTGGGGAAGAGCGCCTCATTCTCGTTCGAGAAAACCGCCTTCAGCTTGGCGGTACCGGTGGTGGTGTCGATCTGATTGTCGGCTGCGAGCAGAGTGCCGGTGGCTAGGTTTTGCACGTCGCCCCGGTCATAGGCGTCCACGGGCAGACGCCTGTCGGCGGCCAGCTTGTGCAGCACCTGGGGAAGCTGATTTTCAGGCAGCGTAAAGTAAACGGCGATGGGCTGGAACTGGTTGATGACGACCAGATTGGTGGTGTTGGCCGTGATGATGTTGCCTGGATCCACCAGGCGCAGGCCAATGCGGCCGTTGATGGGTGACTGAATTGAGCACCAGTTCAACTGCAACTGCGCAGTCTCGATCGCAGCCTTGTCTGATTCGATGGCGCCCTGATACTGGCCCTGAAGAGATAGGTCTGCGTCCAGTGTCTCCTTGGAAGTGACGCCCGCTTCATAGAGCGCCTTGTACCTCATGTACTCGGCCTGGGCGTTCGTCAGCAGGGCCTGATCGTGGGCCAGAGTTCCCTTGGCCTGATCCAGGGCGGCCTTGTAGGGTCTGGGGTCGATGGTCATGATCGTCTGCCCCTGCCTCACCTGCTGCCCCTCGGTGAACTTGACTGGCAGCAGCTCGCCACTGACCCGCGCCTTGACCGTCACGCTCATATACGGCGTCACCGTGCCCAGAGCAGTTAGAAAGATGGGCATGGGCTTCTGCTCTACCGCTGCCACCTGCACGGGAACCGGCCGGCTCATGAGCGCCTCAGCCTGCCGGGCGGTGTTGGCGGCTGTCTGTTGCTTGTTCTGGTAAATACGCCAAACAACTAACCCCAAAGCGACGACCAGCACCAGATAAATGAGAACGCGAACCCAGGAACTCTTGCGGGCGTGCGGCTGTTCGGGTGCGTTGAGAGTTGGCAGATAGGACTCTGGAGTTTCTTCAAATGACATGGCGTCGATTCCCGTCGTTTCGTTTGAGTGAATGCCCGAAGAGGGCATCGATGCGGCCTGGATCCTGCAGGAGACAAACCAGGCGCTTACGTTTTCTCGGACGCAATAGTCGCATTAAAAGTTTCGTTCGCGCCCGCACAAGGCTTGCGTCGCTTGGACTTGACCGGAACTTGGACTTGGCCGGAAAGAGCACGGCGTCTTTTGCGAAGACTGGACGCAATCATTGTAAAGGAACGGGCAATGCAAAGGCATGGCGGGTTCCACATCTGGCAATCTTATAAATTTAGACGTTAAGGCTACCTTAAGGATTGAGTATCCTTGCGTCGAATAATCTCAATGTCTGTTTGGCCCTCAAAGACGGGACTTAGCTGTCTGCAATGCGCAGTTGAAGTGCTTGCGAGATTAGTTGGAGTGTAGTCGAATATCTACAAATAGCAGTAACCTTGCTCAATTCGAGCAATAAATCACAAGATAAATTCCAATGATTTCTCACCCGCCTGCCCCTTTCTTCCAGCGATAGCGGCTGGCTGTCACTTGTAGTTTGATTTTGAAGTATCCCCGGTAACGGCGTTGGAGGCAGGGGCGCTTGCACTTCCGCTGGAGATGCGGAAACTATGAGTAAGAGCAAGCTATAACGTAAGCTCGTCAATATGGTTTCCATAAAATATATGGCCGTCTGGAAAGATCAGCCTTCGCTCAAGCCTGCGGGTAGACCTTGTTGGTGTGCGCTCTAGCTTGTAGCAGTTTTGCCGGACTCGTATGGTCGGCAGACGATAAAGCTGCTCAAAGCGCACCCTGACGCGAAAGTTAGCGTCATAGTCGTGAATCGTTTCCGCTATTTTGAGCGTCCTAAAACTGAGCAGAAAAACGCGATTCTCCGCTCACGCAGTCTTACCCAGTCTCTTCGTCTACCATTGTAGTTTCAACTGTATGTTGTACTGGGTCCGGCGGATTTGCGCCTGGTCCCGGAGTTCGGCGAGCCGGTACGGACCGGACCAGGGTGCTTGCCGGTCAATTCACGAGCATTCCAGTCACGAGCAACCAGGCTCAGGAGAGAGTACCAGCCTTATGATGTGGATCGTTCGGCTTGCGTTGCGGCGGCCTTACACATTCGCCGTCTTTGCGTTCTTGATTCTGATCCTTGGCGTCTTCAGCATCCTGTCGATGCCAACGGACATATTTCCGAATATCGACATCCCCGTCGTGACCGTTGTCTGGAACTATACAGGCCTGTCGGCGCAGGAGATATCCACACGTATCATATCCAACAGCGAACGCGGCCTGACCACCACGGTCAGCGACATCGAGCACATCGAGTCGCAATCGCTTAACGGCACTGGCATCATCAAGATATTCTTCCAGCCGCATGTCAACATCGGCGCTGCCGTGGCCCAGGTTTCTGCCATCAGCCAGGTCATGTTGCGCAGCCTGCCGCCGGGGACAACACCGCCCTTTATCATCCAGTACAACGCCTCAAGCGTTCCCGTGCTGCAGTTGGGACTCTCCGGCCAGGGACTCAACGAGCAGCGGCTGTACGATCTGGGTACGAATAATATCCGCACCCAGCTGGCCACCATCGAGGGTGCCCAGACGCCCTTTCCGTACGGTGGCAACCTGCGCCAGATTCAGGTGGACCTGGACCTGGGAGCCTTGCAGGCTAAAGGGCTGTCGCCGGTGGATGTGGTCAATGCCGTCTCCGCGCAGAACCTGATCGTGCCCTCCGGCACCATGAAGATCGACCGCTTTGAGTACGCCGTGGAAACCAACTCCGCGCCCAGCGTAGTCAACGATTTGAACAACCTGCCCATCAAATCGGTGAACGGCGCCGTCGTCTACATTCGCGACGTGGCCCATGTGCGCGACGGCTGGCCACCGCAATCCAACATTGTGCGCGTGGACGGCAGCCGAGCCATCCTCATGAGCATAATGAAGACCGGGTCGGCTTCCACGCTTGAGATCATCAAAGATGTCCGCGAAAAGCTCGAAAGCATCAAGGGCCAGTTGCCGCCACAACTGGAGATCAAGGCCCTCTCTGACCAATCGATCTTTGTCCGTGGCGCCATCGACGGCGTGGTTCGTGAAGCAATCGTCGCCGCCTGCCTTACCGCCATCATGATATTGGTCTTCCTGGGCAGTTGGCGCTCAACGGTCATCATTGCTGTCTCTATTCCGCTCTCCATTCTCTGTTCGCTCATGATGCTCTATGTGCTTCACGAGACCATCAACATCATGACCCTGGGCGGATTGGCTCTGGCCGTCGGCATCCTGGTGGACGATGCCACGGTCGAGATAGAGAACATCAATCGCAACCTGGAGTCGGGCAAGGAGATCGAACAGGCCATTCTAGACGGCGCTGCGCAGATTGCCACGCCGGCACTGGTCTCCACGCTCGCCATCTGCATCGTCTTCGTCCCTATGTTCCTGCTCAGCGGCGTGGCGCGCTACCTCTTTGTGCCGCTTGCTGAAGCAGTGGTCTTCGCCATGTTGGCCAGCTATCTGCTCTCCCGCACGGTGGTGCCCACAATGGCCAAATACCTGCTCAAGGAGCACGACGACGCAGAGGTGGGCAGGAGGCATTCCAGCCGGAATCCCTTCATACGCTTTCAATTGGGTTTCGAGTACGGCTTTGAGAAGTTTCGCCACAGCTACCTGCGCCTGCTCACGCTATGCGTAGACCACCAAGGGGTGTTTCTTGTTCTCTTCCTGGCTTTTTCAGTCGGCTCAGTGGTGTTTTTGGAGCCATGGCTGGGCCAGGCCTTCTTCCCCTCGGTTGACTCCGGGCAGTTCAAGATCCATGTACGCGCCCGAACCGGTACCCGCATTGAAGAAACAGCCCTGCTTTGCGACCACATCGACTCGACCATCCGCCAGACGATTCCCGCCAAAGAGGTGGTGACGATCGTCGATAACATCGGCCTGCCTTACTCAGGCTTGAACCTTTCTTACTCGACCTCAGCGCCCATCGGGCCGGCCGATGCGGATATTCAGGTGCAGTTGAGCAAGGATCACCATCCTACCGCAGCCTATGTGGAACGACTGCGTAAGGTACTCAACCGCCAATATCCCGGCATCACGTTTTATATGCTGCCGGTGGACATCGTGACCCAGATTCTCAACTTCGGTCTCTCGGCGCCCATCGACCTCCAGATTGTAGGACCCAATCTCAACGGTAACCGAACCGTCGCAGAACATATGTTGGATGAGGTCCGCTACGTTCCCGGCGCCTCCGATGCGCGCATCCAGCAGCCGTTCGACTATCCAAAGTTCACGGTCAACGTGGACCGCACACGCGCCAAGACCATCGGTCTGACACAGAAGGACGTGGCCACGAGTCTGCTGGTGGCTCTCAGCGGCAGCTTTCAGACCACGCCTAATTTCTACCTCGATCCCCGCAACGGCGTCAGCTACAACGTAGCCATCATGTCTCCGCAATATAAGCTCGATTCGCTGGCCGCGCTGGAAAGCCTGCCTGTGACGACGAGTACGGCCACGGTGCAGCAGCCGGCCAACGTCTCTGCAGCGCCAGGTGCGGCGCCCGCCGCCGTACCCGGCGCGGTTTCCTCCACCGCACCCGGCGCACCGCCCCCGGTCCAGGTTCTGGGCAACCTGGCGGCAATCGCACCTGGAACTGAGATGGGCACAGTGAGCCACTACGACGTTCAGCCGGTGATCGACATCTATGCCAATGTGGATGGAACCGACCTGGGAACCGTGACTCGCACCGTGGAGAAGATCATGGATAAGCATAAAGCCGAACTGCCCAGAGGCTCCCACTTCTCCCTGCGCGGACAGAGCGAAACCATGAACAGATCCTACCGCGGCCTGCTCGCCGGACTGGCATTTTCCATCCTGCTCGTCTACCTGCTCATCGTGGTCAACTTCCAGTCCTGGCTCGATCCGTTTCTCATTGTTGCGGCGTTGCCCGCCGCGCTGGCCGGTATTGTCTGGTTCCTGTTCCTGACCAATACGCGGCTCAGCGTGCCCGCACTTACTGGCGCCATCATGTGCATGGGCGTGGCCACGGCCAACTCCATCCTGGTGGTGAGCTTTGCCCGCGAACAGTTGGAAGTTCTTGTCGGGGATGCGCGCCGGGCCGCGCTGAATGCCGGCTTTGTGCGCTTGCGTCCAGTGTTGATGACCGCACTGGCCATGATTATCGGTATGGTCCCCATGGCGTTAGGCCTGGGCGACGGCGGCGAGCAGAACGCGCCGCTGGGCCGTGCCGTCATTGGTGGGCTTCTGCTTGCCACCTTGGCTACGCTCTTCTTTGTGCCCGCATCTTTCGCATCAGTTCACGGCTGGCTTGAGAGCCGCAAGCAGAGGCGCGGTGGAGCGCTGGCAGGAACATTCGACGAGTTCGACGAGATTTCGGAGTAATACTTCATGAGCAACGAATCCAATCCGATTAACGATGCAGCCCCGCAGGCGGGAGACGAGCATGAGACCGCGCCCGAGCAGAAGCCTATCTCGCCGCGCCTTGCCTTGGTGGGGGTGGTTGTGGTTCTGGCCGTGGCTGCAGTTCTGGCGGGGGCCGGCATGTTGTACCGCACGCATGCCGATACCGTTCTCGCCGAGCGCACCACGGAACTGGCCGCGCCTACCGTGATCGTCGCGCCTGCAAAGCCGGGTGCGCCGGTGGAGAGCTTTACGCTGCCCGGCAATGTGACTGCTTGGACAGACTCGCCCATCTACGCCCGGACTTCGGGCTACCTGACCCGCTGGTACTACGACATCGGTTCCAGGGTCAAAAAGGGCGCACTCCTGGCTCAGATTGCTTCCCCTGAAGTTGACCAGCAACTGGCCCAGGCCGAGGCCGACCTCAGCACCGCCCAGGCCAATGCCAACAATGCACGCATTCAGGCCGAACGCTACACCGGGCTGGTCAAGTCCAACGCCGTCTCCCGCCAGGACACCGATACCTATGTCAACCAGGCGGCAGCCACCGCGGCGGCCGTCCACTCTGCCCAGGCAAACGTACAGAGGCTGCGTGAGCTGCAATCCTTTGAGAAAATCTACGCGCCCTTTGACGGAGTCGTGACCGCACGTAACATCGACATCGGCCAACTGATCAACCAAGGCGCCGCAAATGAGCTGTTTCACATGCAGGCCATCCAAACTCTACGTGTTTACGTCAACCTGCCGCAGGTCTATTCCAGAAATGTAAAACGCGGCGAAAAGATCGGCATGAACTTCGCCGAGCATCCTGGCAAAACCTACCAGGGCACGTTAACGCGCACCTCCGATGCCATCGACCCGGTCAGCCGAACCTTGCTGGTGGAGATCGACGTGGATAACCGCGCCGGCCAACTGCTGCCCGGCTCCCTGGCCCAGGTCCACTTCAAGACTCCGCCCGCTGGGCCTACTTTCATTGTGCCCGCCGCCGCCATAATCTTCCGCAGGGAGGGGGTGCAAGTGGGCACGCTGGTCAATGGCAACGTGGCGCACTTGGCGCCTGTGATAATCGGCCAAGACGATGGGGGCAGCGTGCAGATCATCTCTGGTCTCAACGTCGGCGACAAGGTGATTCAAGATCCGCCGGACTCGCTCATTGAGGGCGAAAAGGTGCATGTGGAAAGCGCCGGCAGCCTCGCCAATACGGGAGGCAAGTAGCCATGCGGGAACTGCCGCACAAACATGCGACTCGATTCTCCAGCCGCACCGCTGCCGTCGCCGTCCTGCTTCCACTCGCCCTGCTGGCCGGTTGCAAGCCGGTTGGCCCCAACTACAATCGGCCGGGATTTGCTGCGCCGCCAGCGTATAAGGAGACCGGCGCAGCCGCAGTTGTCGTGCCGCCTCCAAACCCGGCCTGAGGCGGCTGGCCGCCGGCCTCTCCCTCCCATCGCTTCCTGCGCGGCAAATGGTGGGAGATCTACGGCGACTCGCAACTAAATCAACTGGAAGAGCGCATCGCTCCCAATAACCAGAGCCTGCGTCAGGCGCTGGAAACCTATCTGGCCGCACGAGACCAGATAGCCTCCGCTCGCTCTGCTCTGTTTCCGACGCTCTCCGCCGGTCCCTCCATATCGCGCAACAGCGTTTCCACCAATGGACTCTCCTACTCCGCCAGCAAATCGAACACCTACAACGATTTTGCCCTTACGGGCCAGGCCAGTTGGGAGCCGGACTTCTGGGGTCGCATTCGCCGCACCGTCGAGGCTGCACGCGAAAACTCCCAGGCCAGCGCGGCAGATTTGGCCAGTGTGGACCTGAGCCTGCATGCCGAGATGGCCGCGGACTACTTTGAACTGCGTGGACTCGATGCGCAGATCAAGCTGCTTACTGCTACAGTCACCGATCTCGAACGGCAGCTCGATCTGACTCAGCAGCTCTTTGCCGGCGGCATCGGCACCGAGGCGGATATTGCCCAGGCCAAGACGCAGCTTGAAACCGTACGCGCGCAGTTGATCGACGTAGGTGTGGCACGCGCCCAATATGAACACGCCATCGGCACTATCGCCAACCTGAAGCTGCCCGAGTTCAGCATTCCGCCTTCTCCGCTCGATCTGACTCTGCCCAAGGTTCCTCTGGGAGTGCCTTCACAACTGCTGGAGCGCCGCCCGGATATCGCCGCCGCCGAGCGCCGCGCCGCCGCGGCCAACGCCCAGATCGGCATTGCCGTCAGCGCCTTCTATCCCACGATTGGACTGGGTGGACAGGGCGGGTTTGAGAGCCTGCACGGCGGCACCTGGATTCAAGGCCCCAGCGCACTGTGGAGTTTGGGTGCGCAGGCTACCCAGTTGCTCTTTGACGCCGGACAGCGCCACGCCCTAACCGACCAGGCGCGCCACCTCTACGAGGCACAGGTCGCGGGCTACAAAAACACCGTTTTCCAGGCCTTCAATGATGTCGAAGACCAGCTTTCCGGCCTCAGGATTCTTGAGCAGGAGTCGTCTGTCGAACAGAGGGCCGTCACCTCGGCGCAGCACTCATTCGACATCTCAAACCAGCGCTACAAGGGCGGGGTCACCAGTTATGTTGAGGTGCTTACCGCCGAGACAGCCCTGCTCCAGAATCAGCGCACAGCCATCGATCTGCAAACTCGCCAATTCGTCGCCAGTGTCGGACTGGTTCGCGCCCTTGGTGGCGGTTGGGATAGCTCGCAGCTTCCGCGATAAGTTCAGGACTTGTATCCGCATATACGAAGGCCCTTCAGCTTGCGCCGAAGGGCCTTCAGTCAACAACAATCCAGCCTACGCCGTAATCGTCCGCGTCGGTTTGGATCCCCACATCCCATAGTAGGCAATGTAGAGATAGCAGAGAACCGGCAGCAGGAACGCATGCTGGATCCCAAACTTGTCAGCCAGCGCGCCCAGCAGGTAAGGGATCACCGCGCCGCCTACAACCGCGGTCATCACCAGGCCCGAGCCCTTGCTGGTCATAGGTCCAAGCCCAACAATGCTAAGTGTAAAGATGTTGGGGAACATGATCGAGTTCAGGAACCCGCACAGCACCAGGCTCCAGATCGCGGCTGGTCCGCTGGTAAACATAGATATCAGCAGCATTCCAGCGCCGGCAAAGGCGAATATGCCGAGCAGCTTTCCGGAGTCAACCTTGGTCAGAATCCAGGAGCCGAGCAAGCGACCCACCATTGCGCCGAACCAGTAGAGCGAAACCAGGAAGGATGCGGTCTTCAGCGAGCTCATTCCCTGCGTCTTAAAGTAGTTAACGGCTATCGACGCCAAGCCCACTTCCACGCCCACATAGAGGAAGATGCCTATCGCGCCCAGTACCGTGTGCTTGTAGCTCCAGATGCTGCGGCTCAGCATCGCGTCGCCCTCTTTGGCGGGGCGGAATGACTGGGTCTCGGCAATCGCGGGCAGATGCGAGAACGCCACTGCAATCCCTAGAATCAGCAGTCCGCCGGCGATCGCGAGATATGGAACGCGAACCGTATTGGCAATAACAGCTTTGCTGAGGTGCTTATCTGCATCGGTGAGGATGAAGGCGCCCGCCACCAGCGGAGCTATGGTGCCGCCCAGGGAATTGAGGGCCTGCGCCAGAGTCAAGCGAACTGGTGCGCTGTGTTCCGGCCCCAGGATCGCGACGTACGGATTGGCCGAGGTCTGCAAAGCCGTAATGCCAGCTCCCACCACAAAGACAGCTGTAAGGAAGAGTGGGAAATTGACAAGTCTGGCAGCAGGCAAGAACAGCAGGCAACCCACCACCTGGATAAAGAGCGAGACCACCATCGTCCGCTTGTAACCAATGAGTTCGATCAGTTTCGAGGTCGGCGCTGAGAAGACGAAGTAGGCCAGGAAAAACGCTGACTCGGCCAGCATTGCAGGCCCATATTCCAGGTTGAAGATGGACCGCAGGTGGGGCACCAACGCCATGTTCAGGTTGGTGATAAAGCCAAAGATGAAGAACAGCACCGTGACCGTGATGAATGGGATAAGGTATCCCGGCGACGTAAGCGCTGACGATTGCTTAGTTTCAGTTGCCATAGAAGGTTAGTCTCCACTTCTTCAATTGCACTATGCCCGGTAAGGGCGTTTGTCCCATGCCTTGGACACAAAATTCATCCACTGCGAACCCGAGTCTTCCATCCACAGGTTTGTCGTGGGGGCTGGAATTCTTGGCTTTTACCTGCACACAACACTATACGGCAACCGGCAGTCGTGGGAAGGGGCCTGTCAGACCGCAGTCCCACCGGCTGGCAGAGCCGCTACCGCCAGCAAGCGCGTTCCGCTATTCTCATAGAAAAGCAAGGAGGAGCATGTGGCCACTGGAACACTGAGCGGTGCCAAGTTGAAGAAGGTTCTGGCAGCTCTGGAAGGCAACTGGAAGGCCGAGATGGAAGGGCACCACACCTATCTAGCTCTGGCTGACCGCGACACCGACCCGGTACGTGCCCAGGTGCTGCGTCACCTGGCTGGAGCCGAGTGGGAGCACGCAGCCCTGTGGGCCGGCAGGATCGAGGAACTGGGCCACCCCACGCCCGTCTATACTGGTCGCCCCGGCGGCGAGGCGGACTCGCTGGCCAACCGCGCCGGCGGAGTTCGAATGGCCTTGCGCCGGCTGGAGATCGAAGAGAGCCGCGCCATCGCCAGTTATGGAGAGCAACTCAAAGCGCTAGGCGACGAGGACTCCATCGCGATTCTCGAGCATGTCATCGAGGACGAGAAGGACCACTACCGGGAACTGGGATCGCTTTTGCGCGGTCACTACCCCCACCCCTCCGGCACGCACAAGATAGACGCCAAGGCAGTTTTGGATGAGATGCTGGCCAAGCGCAGCCAGGGCCGTAAGCAACCCGGCAGTTGGATCGGCGATGCCATCTATGGAGTCAATGACGGCCTCGGCGCCATCTTCGGCATCGTCTCTGGTGTCTCCGGCGCCACCGCCGGTGACAGTAAATATGTACTTTTGGCCGGGCTCTCTGGCCTGATCGCTAGCGCTCTCTCCATGGGCTCCGGCGCTTATCTGGCCGCCAAGAGCGAACGCGAAATTTATCACGCCGAGCTGGCCCGCGAACGCGAGGCTATCCAGATGAACGGCCCTGAGGCTCGCGAGCTGCTTTCGCTCTACTACCAAGTGAAGGGTTTGCCTGAAGAGGATGCTCAGCGCATGGTTGACCATATTGCCAGCGACCCCGAGCAGTTGCTCCGCGCCCTGGCCAGTGAGCGGCTCGGCGCCAGTGAGGAGGCCCTCGCTAATCCGCTGGTTTCAGCCGGCTCAGGCGCGCTCTCCACAGCCGTTGGCGCCGCCATCCCGATTATTCCCTTCTTCTTCATGCAGGGTATTGACGCAGTAATCGCCGCTGCCATCATTTCGTTGGCCGCGCACTTTGCCGTGGGCGCAGCCAAGAGTCTCATCACCGTGCGTTCGTGGTGGTCCTCCGGCCTGGAAATGACCATCGTAGGCGCCTTGGAAGGTGCAGTCACCTATGGCATCGGCATCCTGCTTGGCAAGGGAGGCATGTAAGCGGACCTGTCCAGAGCAGTGCTTCGCAGGCCGGCTGGCAATGCCCTGCTTTCCGCCTCAGCCTAGGCCTTTTTCACTACCGGAATCTTCTCTGCCTCGCCTCTGGCATTGGCGGCCATCTGCTCGCGCTCGGCGGTCTTGCTTCCTCTATACACCTACTTGGAGAACTGCTATAAATCCTCCCGAGTCGGCTGCGACAGACTTGCTTGGATGATACAGACCGGCCTTTGCAGCCAGGGCGTATCTGCTACGGCTGCGCAGCGTTGCTAGTGAAAATCCGCCATAGTAGCGTGAACACGCATTAATATTGCGGTGCCAGGGCGTAATAGCCTTTGCGGACCTGCACTTTCATTCCGTCCCCGCACTCTACCCCCAGCCGGCGGAAGGTGCCGTCCATTTTGGTATTGCTGGGCGTGTAGGTAGCCACGTATTGGGTGCGCAGCTCGTCCTCAATCTGTTGGAAAGCGGCCTCCAGCTTCTTGCCATTGTTGCCCACATCGATAAGCCGTCCGCCAGTCTCTTCGGTCATTCTCTTCATGGCGGAGTAACCGCTGTAGCCAAAGACGCCATAGAAGCCCCGATCAGCAATCAGAATCACATAAATAATGGCATTTGACTTCTGTGCCGCCGCAATCGCTTCGCTGATTTTGGTGCGGCTGCCCTCGTCTTCACCGTCGGTGAGCAAGATCATCGCCTTACGGCCCGTCTCCTGGTTCAGCTTCTCGTTTGCAGCCAGGTAGACCGCGTCGTAAAGCACCGTCCCCTTGGGCGCTCCAATGGTGGGAATAGTGCCTCCGCCCGCCCCTGGAATACCTGCCGCACCATTGCCGCCCGCGGTATTGATCTCCGCCTTGCTCATGGCTTTGGTCAACATCCGGGAGCTGTTTGTAAAGTCCTGCAGAAGGTCCACATTCACGTCAAAAGAAAGCAGAAACGCCTCGTCCTTTTGCCGGAGAACTCGCCGCAAAAACTGGCTTCCGGCATCCTGTTCCAGAGGCAGCACCTGGCTCTGGCTGCCGGAAGTGTCCAGCAAGATGCCCAGAGTCAGAGGCTGATTGGTTTCAGCCACAAAGCTCTTCAGTTGCTGCTGAACCTTGTCTTCCGTTACGGAGCAATCGCCCCTGGTCAAATGGGGCATCAGGTTGCCAGCCTTGTCCTTCACCGTGAAAAAAACGTCCACCAGGTTGACGTTGACCTTGAAGGTAGCCACTGATTCATCGTCAGGCGTTTGCGCAGGTGCCGTACTCACCGGAGGCGCATCCGGGGAGGGCGCAAGCTGAGCCCATCCTGCCGCCGACAAGAAGGGCAGGCCAAGCAGCATAGCGGCAACTCCAGGTCGAATGCGCATTCAAGTCATTTTAGACGGTATCTGAAACTCTAAGAAAGCATATTCCGCACTCGTTACGGATTAGCGGGCAACCAGCGCGGAGCTGGCACGTCTGATACTCTGTCAAATGGAGCCTCGCTTGCCGGTTTACGGCTGGCGCGGAGTGCCTACGCGGGTTGTCAGACAGGGCCTGCGCGGAGTTCGGGAGGACAATATTCCTGTGAAGCTTGGTTTAACAGCAATGGCGCTGGCTGCGCTCCTGAGTTCGAGTTTCAGTTCGAGCCCGGTGGTTCAGGCCCAACAGCAGCAAACCACCGTGCCCGACGCCCCTACGCCTCAGGCGCCTCCACTGCTGTCTGGTGTGGAAGGACCCATTACGCCCGGCAAAGGCGTCGCCGATGCTCCGGCAGCGCCCAGTTCCTCCTCCGACACTCCGGCCCAGCAGATGGCTCCCAACAGTCAGGCGCCTTCCACGCAGGGAAAGGATACTTTCCAGACCACCCCCCCAGAGATACCCGCGCCCGGCGAGGGTGTTGAGGCGACCACCAAGATTGTCGTCAATGTGAACTTTGTTGAAGTTCCGGTCACAGTGAAGGATTCAAAGGGGAAACTGGTTGCAGGCCTCACCTTCCGCGACTTCAAAGTCTTTGAAAACGGCCAGCGCGTACCACTGCGGCTCTTTACTGTAGATCCCTTCCCACTTTCGATTGCATTTGTCATCGATCAGAGCCTGACTTCAGACGTAATGGCTAAGGTGAATAATTCCCTTGGCGCCATCCAGGGAGCGCTTACCCCATATGACGAGGTCGCGGTCTTTTCCTACAACAACGGAGCCCAGGAGCGGACCGGATTTACCGGTGCACAGAGTAGCCGCCTGCCCGCTGTGCTGGCACTGACCAAGGAAACCGGCAGCGATATGCTCGTTCCGGTCAACAGCGGTCCGCTCGCTGGTTGTAGCATTCGCGAAAACGGCTTTTGCGTTGACCCTAACCTGCAGCCCGGCCGCTCGGCTGGCAGCGGCAGTGGCGTCATCACCATCCCCAAGGAGATTCACACCCTCAACGACGCCATTCTGGCCGCCGCCAAGGAACTCTCCACGCGCCCCAAGGGCCGCCGCCGCATCATCTACGTCGTCTCCGACGGCAAGGAATACGGCAGCAAGGCCACTTATCGCGACGTGCTGCGCTACCTGCAGACCAACAAGATTGCCGTATATGGCACCGCGGTAGGCGACTCGGCCCGCTGGGGCGAGGGCTTTGTTAGCCGTCTGCATCTGCCCTTCACCATGTACGACAACATTCTGTACAAGTACATAGCGCTGACAGGCGGCACGCTTGATTCGGAAAGAAACCTCAACGGCATTGAGAAGAGCTACGCCAAGATTGCCGAGGAGGCGCGTACGCAGTACACGCTTGGTTACCTAAGCCACGAACCCATCATCGACGGAAAGTTCCGAGTGATCGATGTTCGCGTTGACCGGCCAGGCCTTGAGGTCATTGCCAAGCACGGTTACTACCCCTCCGGGCAAGATACCCGATAGGACATCTCTTACCCGTTGGCCTTATCTTCCATCCTCTTCGTCTAGACGGCCAAGAGGACACGCTTGTGAAGCTTCTAGCTCAGCAGTACCAAGGCCGGCCACACTAGCCTCCATCTGGGTAGCGTGAACAGGCCTTAAAAGCTCACCTTGCGCCCTGGGAACCATGTGAGTTGGATGGTTGTGTTGGTCACAGTCTGCTGGCCGGACAGATAGATGGGAGCCTTCCAGCGCTACTAAGGCATTGGAAATCAATAACGGTATCATCTAAGTTATTCCCCCTGCTGGCGTAGTTATGCTGGACCCGGCTGAGCATATCTACCGAATTGTGAGTGAAGTTTTCCAAGCTCTGGGCGTTGTTGGATGAACGCACTCGGCGCTTGATGGCCGTCAGCGAAGCCCAGTCCCTGGGCTTATGGCGGGGTGAGCTTGGTGAGCCGGGCTTGTGGGCTATCACGTAAAGCCATCCACAAGGGTATAGGAGAGATCGAGGACAAGGGCGGAATTCGCCGTCCCGGGGCCGGGCGCAAGGCCATTACCACAACGGATACCGCGTTGCTGAAGGAACTGGAATTCTTGGTCGAGGACGGCGCGCGTGGCGATCCGGTCCCCTTCACGTTGCGCAGAATTGCCCCTCTCCGGCGCACAATACTAGCCTGCATATCTCACACGCCGAGTGTTAAAGGGGAGGTTCTTCAGACAAG
>VFSW01000772.1_pt1 | contig 47736 bp, 38 predicted proteins | sample 5358111 | NCBI WGS metagenome assembly VFSW01 (sample SAMN11554181, study PRJNA540505) | mine drainage metagenome | isolation source: sediment from site ElyBrook_90M | place: USA: Ely Copper Mine, Vershire, VT | collected 2017 | reverse complement strand
TTTGGCGCGTTTATCTTCGCCCTCTCACTTTCTGTCTTTGGAGCACTTTCAAGAAGAGGATTGATTGATGCATACCTTGAGCTTTCAAAGACAAACTGGCCCCTGGGGACTCTTACTTTCCTAGCATCGATTGGAGTGTACATCTACGGGGCCTATTCCTCTGGAACCTATGGCGAGTGGCTACAATTCGAGTCATTCTTGCTCTTGTTTGTAAGCTATGTTTTGCTAAGCTATGACTGGAGAATAGTCAAATTGACTGGTCCGCTTTTCATCATAGTGGGCCTTGCATTTCCATCCCCTCTGCTTCTAAATCTGGTGGGAACTCAATACCTCCTGTACTCGACAGGCATTGCGATGACAATCCTGATTCTTGCCTTTGAGAGATTCAACGTTCGGATGGCGGTTGGTCCGATGATTGCCGCCGCAGTGGTATTCCTCTATTTCTTGCTTCCAGGCTCAATTGCTTTTGCCCTTCCATACACGATTCCGATGTATTTTCTCGTGTATGCTTACGGGGAACTACGAGCGGTGCCAAAGGCGCCAAGCGCTCTTGGATTGGAATGCAAAGAACACAGGCCCACAGGAGATGGGTTAGGCTTTTGCACTTTTTGCGGGAAAAAGTATGCGTCCTCAGCTCGTTTGCCCAAGTCTGGGGTGGCTGGGCTAGCTCTGATAGTTCTTGTTCTGATCCTTCTACCTCTAGTTCAGATTCCAATGCTTCAGCTTTCGAGCGGTGCAACTCCTCAGTACAATGTTTACACTTATGATCAGATGACAGGAACCTCCCTGCCTGAGACTCCTCAGGGGTGGCTAACCAATTCGAGTAATGCTTTGAATCTTCAGGGAGATCTCTATTCGATCAAAAACGTGTATGTTCCTGTTTCAAATCCTGAAACGAGCAACTACACCCTCTACTACGAGTTAGCACAAGGTAAGAACACGAACATGAGCAACGCCTGGGGAAATCGGGTCGGTTGGAATAGGACTGTGACTACGCTTAACCTGGCTGGGCTCGCCGGCTCCCTTGTGATTTACACCTCGCAAAACACGACTTTCATAGTCTACTTCGGAAGCGAGCACCTGACATTCGCAGAACCTTTCAGGGCGAATTCCTTGGTGATGCAGTTTAGCTTGGCAAGAAATTTCAGTTCTTCAGTCAATGTTGCTCTTGCAGCGAACACGTTCGTAACTGACCTTCAGACCTACTGGCAGAGCTCGATCTCAACACCAAATTCAGGTTCAACTTGGTCTGGCTTTCTTTTCTCAATGTACTCACTTTTTCTCTCAATATACGCTCTACTTGCGATTATCTTAAGTTCCGTCGTGATGGTTTTCGTCGCATTTCGGGCTCTACAAAGCGACTCTGCGGCTGAGCGATACTTGGCTCTGGCGTCAGAGCTAGATGAGATGAAATGGTTGACACTCTCCTCGCTAATAGGAACTTCCCCTCGCCCTAAGACTGCTTTGGAAATCCAGGCCCTTCTCTTGAATAAAGCGAGATTGAGTTCAGAACAGATTGAAGATCTGATCGGCAGGCTCGAACAGCTCGGCTTACTTAAGAAGGCTATCTGGGAAAGAGGACGCGAAGTATTGCTCGGATGGAGAACAGCGATAAATTTTGGCATCATTTAGAACTGCAATAGTTAGGAGGAGGAAGCTTTGGCTATACTTTGTGGCCATCTCCTTGTTGTTTGCCATGCTTTTCTTTTTGGCATATCAATCCCCACCAATCCAAGGCTACGGATCGAGCACGGTATCTTCTCTTCAAACTCAGCCGCAGTACCACCTCTTGGCACAAACTGCTCAGCCCTCCATGACCGTGGTGCTAGAGGCAGAGACAAGCTCGCATTACAGTTTATTCAATCTCAATATTCCAGAAGACGTTATCGGAACTGTGAATGCCACTTCTCTTAGCCTCAACAATGATACCCAAATTTCTTTGATCACCTCCTTCGCCCCCTCTCACGTCAATGTACATGATACTCTTGCAAATGGGACAACGATCTCGCTTCCTGTGAGCATCCAGAAGGGGCTCTACGCTGCATTCGTTGGAATACAATTTACGGTTCCAGCTTCAAGCTCAAACTTCACAATGACGATAAGAGGTGTACAGAATGCGGAGAGCTTCTTGTATCGACAGGTCGCATACGTACCTCTCATGACAGTAAGAGGTCTCCCAAATGTCACGACGACTATCACGACGCTGATTGCTGTTCCCTATCACTCTACAATTGCAAACGCCTATACTTACGGCGGACCTGGTGGCCCAGGCGGTTTCCCATTCACTTTGAACGAGATTGGAGTAAGGGGTGGATACAATATCTACTCTGTACCCTTCAAAGCGTCAACAAGCGGATTGAATACGCTTGTAGTAGAATCAATTTACTACTTTCCCGCCAGCGTCGCGCTATTCGTCATCGCGATAATCGTGGTCATTCTCTCGATACTTGGCTTCGTTCCAAGCATTGCGCGGAAATTTAGCAATTTTCTATCAGGATTGAAGCGATTTATCGAGGCAAATATCTTACAACCCATAGTTTCTGCTTTAGCGTCTCTGGGAGGGAGAGGGTCAAGGACTGGTAGAGGGGTCGGGCAAGGATCTAGTTCAAAACGCTTTTTCAGGAAGTATCTCCAGTCAAAGAATCTTCTCGTGCTTTTCATTTTAACAGGAATTTTGATGGCGTCGCTTGCTGCGGCGGCCGGTCCCTCTCCGCAGTTCAAAGTGTTTGTGATTGCAGACCCCTCCACAGCGACTCAGATCCAGAATAATCTGCAAAGTTTGATTGGAAATGTGCAGGTCGTGACTCCGGCGCAAGACTATGTAGACTTTCAGGTGATGTCGAATGTCGGGATGTTCAACATGGTCGTCGTCTCTAACTATACGAGTTTCAACATAGGCGATGTCGCAACTTACGTGGGGCAGGGAATCGGAAACGTTCCTGTCCTTGTCATCGACAATACTTCAAACCCTGCTGTAGCCGCTCAATTCAGATCAACCTACACAGGTTCAATTATCAACGTGCAGGATGCAACACATCTCAACTCCACAGAATCTCAGGAGATCCTGAACGCGGTCAACTGTTGCGCAAGGAACGCACCAAACATCCTGGGTCTACAACTCACTAACAACGACTTTGGTGTTGTCGCGGCCATAGAGGGTGCTTTGTCACTCATCCTCGTTTACTTAGGCTGGGCTTTCATTGCATCAAAGGCAATTGAACCAACTACAGAGAATACACTAACCCACATGACAATGGTAATAGCATTAGGAATTTTTGTCTTTTTCTTTTCTGAAATGACATACGTTGTCACTAGCACTATACTTAGGCTTCCTATCTCGCTTCATGCAGTTATCTCTGGTGCGACGAGTATCACAGCCACCTCTCTTTTAGGCGTATACATTCATGTTCCGTTCGGAGGTGGAAGTACTCCAAGGGACCTCGCAGCCGTGCTTGGAATCTTTATCGGCGCTCTCGGGAATGGCTGGGAGACGCAATTCAGCAAGAAGAGTCTTGTATTCTTCATTGGCTTGGGTATAATCTTCTATTTCAATCCCTTCGTACTTGGACAGTATACGTTCCAGTTTTTGCTCTTGTTTGTAGGAAATGTATACCTTGGTCCAATCACAAGCAGTCTCTACAGTTTCAAGGGTTTTCTCTACGGCATTGGTGAAGCATTAGGTGGGAGTATTACGCCAGTCTACCTTCTGTCGGCGGGCAAGATGGCCTATTTCGCGGGACTCATTCCTCTTGCATTCATTAGGAGGATGGGCAAAAACGCTGCAACACTAACATTGATTGTTTGTGCCATAATACTCGGTCACGGTGGTCTTAGAGTGGGTGAAATGACTCCAGATAAGACAGTGATCGCGGTGATACCAGGGCTTATTGCCGGTTTCGCCTTTGGATTGGTCTTGCTTCTTATTGCTGCGTTCGAAAAGTATCTAGCGTCACACTATAGGAAAGTGGATCCATTATGAACACCAAAGGGACCTCATTCCTACGAAAGGAAATCTCTGAACGGAGGTTGGTGACTGGGATTGCTCTTGCATACTCGTTGGTAGTTCTTCTAACCATCATTCCATCATTTGCCAAAACGGTAACATTTTTGCTATTGATACCTTACTATCTTATTGTTCCAGGGTACTGCGTTACACTTCTATTTAACGAAAATTACGACAAATTACAGCGCTTGCTTTTCTCTATATTCGCTAGCATATCTCTGCTTCTGACCCTTTTAGCTCTTAGGCGTCTCGATAGCGCGTTGAGCATTCCTTCCGCGATCTCTTTGCCTGTGATATCAATCGCGATAATTGTGTATGGTTATTACTTCCATCGTTGGTAGCAGTAAAGCAAGAAGACGGATCATCGATTTCACAAGATGAAATTAGGGCAAGTAAGGCATGGTGGGCAAGAGGAGGAAAGACCTGATAATAGGCAGCAGTCATCTTCTTCGTACAGGAAGACCATTTGCTACCTCGCTCCCGACGTTCCAATCCCGTCCCCAAGGGGATCGTCGGTTCATGTGGCTGAGCTTGCAAGAAACTTGAGCCTACTTGGCTATGAGGTTCACGTGATTTGTAGAAGGACAAGAAAAGACGAACCACGTTTTGATAAATTGGATGGATTCACGGTTCATAGAATCTTCCGATTTATTATAAGACCTGGGACCTCTGGAGGATCTACAGGACGAAGCGCTTCAGAGACGAAGCATGGCTTTGCTGGTTTCTTCTACTATCTCTATTTGAGAACAGTTTTCAGCCTCTACGCGTCCCTCATCGCTTCGAGAGTGATGAACAAAAATAGACTAGAAGCATTGTTGGAACGTGAAACTTCGTTCGGCGCAGGCGGCTTGGCATCTCTTTTTACGCGAAAACCAATGGTATTAGAGATCGTCGGGCCTCGATACAGTAGGATAAGCGTTTGGCGTAGCAAAAAGATCCTCTACTACACAGAGTCAATGCTGAGAAAGTGGGTCGACAGGAACAAATGTATCGAAGTGTCAGGAGGGGTTGATCTATCTCTATTTCGCGAGGATAAGGTTCTAAGGGAGCAGTTAAGAAAGAAATTTGGTTTTGGACCCGAAAACAAAGTGATTGGATATGTTGGAACATTTCAGGATTGGCACGGAATAGATACCCTGCTCCATTCAATGAGAGAGCTCAGAGTAATATATCCAAATTTAAGAGCACTTCTTGTGGGGCCTTTTTATGAGCAGTATAAAGCTCTCGCCAAAAATCTAGGTCTTGATGACATCTGCACTTTCACTGGACCAGTGGGTTATGAACTGGTCGTTGGATACATCAATGCTTGTGACGTTATGGTGGCTCTTTACGAACCGGATAAGAACGAGCTTCGCAAAAGATACGGCATCGGATCCCCACTAAAAGTGCTTGAGTACATGGCATGTGGTAAGCCAGTCATTAGTACCAATGTTAAGCCAATTGACAAGATCTTATACAACGGAGATAGCGGTTACCTAGTAGAGCCAGGCAACTTAAGAGATCTGATTGCAGCAATTTCCAAGCTACTGGAAGATTCGCTTTTGGCCTATTCGTTTGCTGCTAAAGGGAGAAAGATAATAGAAATGCACTACTCTTGGAAATCGCTTGCAAACACTATTGACCATATATTGCGTGTGGATCAAAGCAAAGCATAACAAAGATTGTGAATATAGAGCGATCGGATAATATCCCTTAGTGCGATGCTATTTTTGAATCGAGCAGTTACCATCGCCACTGGTACATGACTCTATTACCGCTCTTTCGAAAGGTTCTAAACAGGAGTGGCAGGCCGAGTACAAGCGCAATTTCATAGCCTGCGAAGCTGTATGTCAACGCAGTGTCCTTCGAGGAAGATGGACTCAGGGCACCAACCGAGCCAGATTGCGGAGGGGATGAAACTGCGGGTGAGGATGAGACGCTAGTTGTTGAGTCATTCAGGACATTACCTACGGGTTGAGCAGTTGATTTACTGCTGACTGTTGAGCTGGAGGTCTGGCTCTGAGACGACACAGAGGTCGACGTAGATGAAGTGGACTGCGAATTCAATGTCGTAACTGATGTCTGAGAGGTAGTAGATGCTGATGTGCTGACAGTTGTTGTAGTAGATGTTGATGTGCTGACAGTTGTTGTCGTACTTGAATTACTGGTGGATGTGCTAATCTGAGAAATTGAAAGTACATAGTTTGCTTGGTAGTTTGGATCATTCCATATCCATCCTCTTTCTGTTGCCCAGTTCCATAGAAAGTTGAAAGGCTGTCCTGCGCTCGTATATCCCATCTCTGAATAGATTAAAGTGAATTGAGCTGAAGGGGAGGTGTCAACTATGGATGTAATACTCTGTTGAGTCCAAGCTGGGCAAGGACTACTCGAACACAGTGGCGGCCCAGTTTCACCATAACCTATTCCGATCGACGCGCTACTGGACAAAGATGACGGAACCGTTCCCCCGAAGTAAGGATAGGTGGAATAATCGAGCACTGGCGCATTAGGAAAATCACTTTCAAATGTTGGACTAGGATTTAAGATGTTGACATAGCCCGCTCCTGTTACGATGTTGTTGAATGTTGTTTCTTCTTGCAAGGTATTTCCAAAGTATTCGTTTTCATATTCTGCACCATAGAGAGAGGGATGACCCTTCAAAGAGTTCATAAAAGTGGTGAATGCTGCTGTTTGGTCTGGTCTTCCACTTATGGTCCCACCAGACAGGTTAATGAAGAATAAGATTATGACCTTGACATTCATTGCATCGGTTGATGTAAGAACTGATTGTAACCAAGCTAGTTCTTGAGGATAAACGTAACCCGCACTTGAAGTGAATAATAGTGCTGAAGGATATGGAGCTGTGTTGAAGTAATTGCTGACGAATGTTTGAGCTGACCATTGTAATCCGCCTCCTCCCCACATATCACTCTCGCCAACCCAAAAGCCGAGGTGTCTTTCTTGATTGTTAGAAGCAATTGTAGAATGTATGAAATGGAAAGAACCTCCTATGCTAAGAAAAGCCATTATCACTATCGCTATAGTCACAACAGCTATGCTGGCCTTTAACAAGAAACCTCGGTTGAGGCAATTCCGTTTTCTCATTAAAAAGATCAAGAATTGCAGAAAAGGATTCTGAGAGATATATCAGTATTCGAAATCAGCATTCTTAAGGAAACCATCAAGAGTTCTTACTAGCCCTTGATTCTTCTTTACTCGTCAAACCGCGTATCTTTTGGGTCTCTTGAAGTGAAGTAGTGCGTTTTAGAACCAGCTAGGCAAATCTTAGTGAAGTCTTCGCAAAACTCTAAAGAGGGTGGCAGGTGATCTTTTCAGAATTGCCCCAGAAGAGATGAGATTGAAAGCTGAGAATCGAAAATTCCCCCACTGCTGAATCGAAATCTAGGAGATTTCGTATACTTGTAATGTCAACGACCTTCTACCCTAAAATAGACGGTACCACAACTGCAGTAGCAGACTTGATGACAAACCTCTCTGGGAGAGGGCACGAAGTTCAGCTACTGACGCGCCAATTCAAAGATACACCGAAAGTAGAACAGTGGAAAGGTCTGCAAATAAGTCGGATAGGTCCTGCGAAAAAGTCCCCTCTTTCTCGGATTATGCTCTTCATAAATCAAATTGTAGTAGGCGGTTTGATAATTCGAAGATCTAGAACTGAATTAATACACACCAATAGTTTCATTTCTCTTTACGCAGCTTTAGTATTGGGGCGCTTATTTCATATTCCCACGGTTATAACCTTCAACGGATCACAAAGGATCTGGAGACCTGAAGCTCGATGGCAAAGCAATACTGACTTGTCAATCACTCTTCCACTTGAGAGATACGCTATTAATCATGCGGCTGCTATTTTCGTTCAATCCCCGGAATTAAAATCAGTAATTGAGCAATTGTATGGTGTGAAAAGTGTCTCCATCAGAGTCGTTCCTCATCCGGTGGATCTTGACATTTTCAAACCTGGTTCTGTTCAGAGCAATAAAACAGCACATGTTATCCTTTTCGTAGGAACTTTAGGGCGCATACATGGCGCAGATTTGTATGTAAGAAGCATCGGTACTATTCTGGAAGCTTTCTCGAATGCAAAATTCATCATTGTGGGGAGCGGGCCTCTTCGCGTATCTCTCGAAAAACTGACAATAACGATGAAAGTGCGCCCCTCTGTAGAATTTGTTGGACCAATCTATGATCGACAAGAGCTTTCGAAACTTTATCAAAACTGTAGCGTCGTCGTCATACCAGTGAGATACCCATCTCACATTCTCACAAAGGTGGCAACTGAAGCCATGGCATCTGCTAAACCAGTTGTGACAACTATGGAGCTTGACAAAAGTCTGTCGGATTATGGCATTTTCACGACAAAAACCGATCCAGAGCAGATAGCAAGTACGATAATAAAAGTGCTTAAAATGGATGATCGACAATATCAGGCAGCATGCCAAGCTGCAAGGACCTACGCTGAACAGAACTGCTCTAGTGATATTGTGACCTTGACGATAGAAACAGTATATTCTCATCTACTAAACGTAAAAGACTCTGCGTATTGAAGATCCCAAGGCAAAGTGCTTCTTGACAAAGATCAGATTACATGCTTTCGACAGCTTAGTAAGCTAGGTGCTTAGCACACATTAGCGCACTCCAAGCTTGTGCTTTGGTGACCGGCAATCCATCAGTCTTCTACGCGTGCACACCACGTGTTTACTTGAGAGCCATGAACGCCAAGGTACGATAACGAAGAAGTCCCTTAGCTTACTGTGAAGGCCAAGCTTGCAATTGGAGAGAGGCTATTTGACGACATTGAATATATGCTCAGAGTATCTGAGCCCAAAAACGATGATCTCGATTGAAACCCGAAGGAAAGAGACCCTGCTGAACTTACTGTACCAGGGAAAAGAATTGCAACTATTTTATGAGTGTTCACATTTGTTATAACCACTTTTAGGGCAATCCCTTTGGGAGCTCCATTAATAGTCAATTTTATCCAACTGTTTATTTGTGGATTCGTCGGATTTAATTTGAGACTTATTGAACCACTCGTTACAGGGGGAGGAGATGTAGGAGGCGGTGCAGGAGGAGGAGAACCTCCCCCAGAGGAAGCTGAAGTCGAAAGTGCGTAGTTTGCTTGGTAGTTCGGATCATTCCAGATCCATCCTCGAAGTGTTTGCCAGTTCCAGAGAAGGTTGAAAGGTTGACCCGCTCCTCCCATTTCTGAATAGATAAACGTAAACTGAGCTGTTGGTGATATGTTCACTATGGAGGTTACACTTTGTTGAGTCCACGCAGGATTTGGAGTAGTCCCTGAAGGTGCTCCTGTCTCGCCATAGCCAACTCCGATTGCTCTCCCAGAGGGATAAAGTGATGAAGCGATGGTTCCTGTGAAGTACGGATACTCAGAATAATCTAGTACAGGGAGGGTAGGAAAAGCTGCATCATAAGTTGAGCTCGGGTTAAGGATATCTGTATAACCGGCTCCAGTGACTATGTTCATGAAAGCACTTTCTTCATGCAACGTATTTGCAAAGTATTCATTTTCAAACTCAGCACCATAGAGAGAGGGATGACCCTTCAAAGAGTTCATAAAAGTTGTGAATGAAGATGTCTGATCTGGTCTGCCGTTGATTGTGCCTCCAGACAGGTTCACGAAGCAGAGCAGTATGACCTTAACATTCATTGTGTCAGTGATCGAAAGAACTTGATTCAGCCAGTTAGCTTCTTGCGGATAGGCGTAGCCTCCGCCACTAGCAAATAATAATGTTGAGGGATAAGGCGCCGTTTTGAAATAATTGTTGACAAAAGTCTGGGCCGACCATCCTAGATTACTGAATATTTCCCCTTCGCCAACCCAAAACCCAAGACGCCTCGTGTTTGATGATGATGTTGATGAGGAAACTAAGTTAGTTGAATATGCGCCAGCTGGACTCGCCAAGGGCGAAGACACTGGGCTTGGACTTTGAGAAACTGCTTGTTGGCTCGATGGCGCAGACGATTGGCCTACGCTGACTCTCGTGAAAGATGTAGCAGTTAGCGAAGTCGCAATATTCTGCGATACCAGACTTGTTAAAGCTGGAGAAGCCGTTCTAACGTTTGCAGGCTGTGTTGAGTTTAATGTCTGGATGCTGAAACTCGCGGATACGACGACAAGGGCGAGGACAAATATAGCCAATGCAAGTCTTTTCACTTTGCTGATATCACTTTGACGCGCGGGCCGTGCAAAGTATCGGTTTTAACCCTTGTTTTTTTCCACACCGTACAATAAGTTGTACATCGGAATTTTAGAGCAACTGCGTGTACAGCCTTACACGCAAATCGTTACACCTTAAACACAAAAAGCAGTGATGTGGCAGTTTGCGTGTGTAAGAGAACACACTAAAGAAAACTAATTAGAAAGCAACAGGAATCGATTCGCGTCAAACACGTTCCTTGACATCTTCGAAGATCGGGCTCGTGTCCCAACCCACGAAAAACAATGTCCTCAGTGTTTGCACAATTGACTTGCTGTTGGTGAGAATAGCAGTCTCTTCCCTTCCTGAAGATGGAAAAGCCTGCGTTGAAGGTTCGGTAACTATCAATGCTTTGCTGCCGTCAACAATGCAGAGTCCTGCTGACGCAGAAGTTGTGAGGTGTCTTGCGCCTCTTCGAATCCCTTCAATCTGTTTGACATTTGATTCTGTTATTGGAGTAAACACCTTAACGTTCAGTCCTTCCTTTAACTTGCGCTGGAGTGTGTCGAAGGTTCTTGAAAGAAGAGAATGGACTACGCCTCTGTCTGTGGCAACAATTAAAATTTCGCTCTCAGCAAATGAAATAATCTTCGACCACTTTTCGTAGATCGTTCTTCTCCCGCCGAGTATCTGGATCCTATCGCTATTCCTATTTTCCGAAGAGTCCTTCTTGTTCAAGATCTCACCTAGTCTCTTGCTAGCTTCTTCAAGCTCAATATACGCGCTAGACTTTTTCCTTGCTTCCTCTCTATCCTTGTACTTGATGATTTCAATGACATCTTCTAGAGGAAGAGCTTCGAATCTCATTGGTCTACTCAAGGTAGCTTCAACGATCTCCTTTGCCTCCAAGCTCTTTAGGGCATGATATGTATCTAGTCTATGCATTCGTAGCTCTTTGGCAAGTTCACTTGCCCTCATCTGACCGCTAGCTGCAAGTTTGAGATAGACTCTAGCCTCTCGTTCAGACAATCCGAACAGCATGAGTGCTTCGGAGATACTGCCGTACAGTTCAGAATTTCTGGACAACTGGTAGATCTCAATGGTGACTGGGAAGGGAAGCACAAAAACCTTTTTCCGAGATTTTCTGCCGTCCACGAAGGAAACAAGCAAGCTATTTCCTGAAAGTGACTAGAGATCTTAGTAGAGACATGTACTTATGAGGTGGGCTGCGCGCCTGCACATTGCATGGCGGCTTGGTTGAATCAACGAAAGAAATCATCATTTGCTGAAGTTAAGGCCGCCACGATACTAGCAAGTGAATCACTCATCATGTAGAGTTCGGATTCAATGCAGATTTATGGCGCACCCGGATATATGACGGATTCCGAAATGGAAGCAAATCTTCAAGATCTATGCGACGAGATCATTTAGTGTTGGACTTGAGATAATTGAGGCTCTCTTGGCCTATAGAACGATAGATACTTATCTGCGAGAATAACAATTGGAAGGCCCTCATGGTTATCCCCTATCTCTTGCCTCACGTGCTTGAGACAAGTGTGCGTAGATTTCCTGACAAGGTAGCTGTTTCATCAGGGGAGCATAGTCTAACTTACTCCTCCCTTGACACCTTGTCTGATCAACTCGCAGAGGTAATTAGGGCGAGAGGCATCGGCAGAGGAGACAGTGTTGGCATCTTTTTGCCAATGTCTCTTGCTTCCATCGTAAGCGTATTCGCAATTCAAAAGGCAGGCGCATGTTATGTACCTCTTGATCCATCTGCTCCTGCAAAACGCCTGACTATTATCATCCGAAATAGCAAGATCAGGACGATTCTAAGCAGCAGTGTAAAGTCGGCTGAGATTGCCACCGCACTTACCGATGAGTGTCCCTTAGAGACGATTGTGCTGGTTGATTGCGACTTGCCTTCAGATAGTCCAAAAATTGCAAAGTCATTGTTGGGGAAGGCGACCATCGTTGAGTGGAGCGATGTAATTGCTCAACCTGCAAAGTCCAAGCCAGAGGTTTCCACGATTGAAACTGACACTGCCTGCATTATCTATACTTCTGGCTCGACTGGTACGCCAAAGGGAGTAATGATCTCGCATCGTAATTTATTGACTTTTGTCGCTTGGGCTGCAGAGTATGTGGGCCTCATACCCGATGATAGAGTTGCTTGGCAAGTGCCCTTGCATTTTGACCTTTCTGCCTTCTCAATATTTTCTACCTGCCTTGCAGGCGCGACAATAGTTTTGATTCCTGAGAAAGCTTCAGTATTCCCTTCGCAGCTTACGAAATTGATAGTGCGTGAGAAGATCACTGTCTGGTTATCTGTGCCTTCGCTACTGACCCTTCTTGTTCTTTATGGCAATTTGTCGGAGCATGATCTCTCACATCTTCGAACCGTGATATTCGGAGGGGAAGTCTTTCCAGTGAAGTATCTTCAGAAATTGATCGCAGCGCTGCCTCATGCAAGATACCTGAATTGGTACGGGGCCACTGAGACAAAGGTATCTGCATCGTTTGAAGTGCGCTCGCTTGACCCGAGTCGAGGTAGTACAATTCCGATCGGAAAAGCGCGGGCAAATACTGAAATCTTTGCCATAAACTCCGAAGGAAAGAAGATTTCTGCTCCTGGAGAAAAGGGAGAATTGTATGTGCGCGGGCCATCTGTAATGCAGGGATACTTGGGTGATCCTCAGAAGACGTCAAGGGTGCTGGTTTCCGACACATTCAGTCAGCGACCAAATGCCTTTGTGTACAAGACAGGCGACATAGTAACTCTTGATCCTGACGGCAACTATCTTTACTTGGGTCGCGCGGATGGAATGATCAAGACTAGAGGGAGCCGAGTGGAGCCGGGTGAAGTAGAGGCAGCACTGTATGCACATCCTGCAGTCAGAGAAGCAGTTGTGAACGGAGTGCCAGATGAAGTATTTAGTAACCGTATTAGAGCAGTAGTGAGTCTGCACGAAGGCGCAAATGCGAATTCGGAGGAATTGATTTCTTTCTGCAAACAGCGACTCCCCCAATATATGATTCCTGACACCGTAGAGTTTCGTGATACCCTTCCGAAGACGCCTACAGGAAAGATTGATCGTGCCGGCATTGCGCAGCCAGTGACTTTGAGATGATTCATGTTGCCAGATGATTCTATGAGTGGGACGTCAACGGAGTCATTGATTAGTGACTACATCAGTCGAGAGCTTGCAAGCGAATGGGGAACTTTGAATCTGAAGAATGATACTCCTCTGATTGACTCTAATGTCATTGACTCACTCTCACTACTCAAACTGGTACTGTTTCTAGAAGAAAAGTTTGGCGTCAGTGTTGGTCAGGATGAAATGGTACCTGAAAATTTTTCGACTATTGAAGCCATCTGCAAGTACGTTCAATCGAAGAAGTAGGAAACGGTGGTGAATTCGTTATCTCCAAGAGCGATATCGAAAACAGGACCAAAGAGTTCCAAAACCGCGACTGGATATGTAATGAGATTTCTCAACTTAATCAAAAGAGTCTATCTGAAAATTGATTCTTACGTCTATCCAAGATTACTCGTTCCTGCCATTGCTCTACTTCCAGCGCCCATCGCATATAATGTGGCCATACTCCGTGCCAATATACGTTCTAGATGGGAAAAGGACTCTCTCATGGAAGTTGAGAGATCAATAGGATTTCTTTTCGGAAGTAAATTTTCACCTGAGGATACGAGACAGTTAGCTCTGAACTTCCTACGAAACCAGTCGTGCAAGACAATTGATGCAATGCGACTTCTTGGAAATGGGCGAGAGCTGCTCCGACTCGTTGAGGTCCATGGCCTCGAGCACCTCAAATCGGCTTTGGACAAAAAGAAAGGTGTGATTCTGTGCAGTGCTCATTTGGGCTCTCCTACTTGCTGTTTTTCGGTAGTTGGTGCATTGGGGTTTCCCGTTACCTTGGTTGCTCGTTGGTCTTTTCCCCCGCATGAAAGCGCATTCCCGATGGGCTTGATCCATAGGCTACAAGGAAACAAGCCAGCCACCCCTCACTTGAGGAGACCAAACATAGTAGCAAGATCTGATAATATTGGAGTGGCGGTGCAAGCAGCAAAGGTTTTGCGAAGAAATGAAGTGATCGGCATAATGATCGATTCATCAATTGCGCGTAAGAGTCCTACGAGGCCAATTCAGATTGATTTTCTGAATGGAAAAGCTTCTTTGGCTCCTGGTGCAATTAAGATTGCCCAACTTACTGGTGCACCAATTCTAGTGATGGTGATGCATCGATCTCGCGACTGGAGCCACCAAGTTCTTGAAATCTCTCGGCCAATACCAATCGACAACGATACTTTAGGCTCTTTTCGAAGATGCCTCTCCATACTCGAGGGATACATTTTACGATATCCGTCTCAGTGGAGTAGATTGCGCTCTCCCAGCATGCTTCAAAGGACATTTGGGCCAAAGGAGGTAGCCGTATCTCCTGAACCACTGGTAACGCTCGGGAATCTCTAACCTCCACGAAGAACTCTGATTCCGAAAGAAAGAATGAAAGTCATAGTTTGATGATGCTCATTATCGGGAAAACCGTTTTGATTCAATCATTTCCAAAGGGAAATCAAGTCAGGCAATGAGCTTCACACTATCAAACATATTAGATCAATGAGAGCTAGTTCTATGAACCGCGTCTTGCAAGCTCAATTTATGTCTCACAGAGTGCCTAACTGGAGTTCTCCAAACCGCAATTTGAGACTTTCAAAAGACTCTGTTCATGTTTGGGGCGCTTCACTTAATCAGACGAGATCGAATCTGAGATTGTTAGAGGGCACGCTTCATGACGATGAACGCGCAAGAGCTGCGGCGCTATATGGAAAACATAGATGGCATTTTGTTGCAAGTCGTGGCATTCTTAGAGCGATTCTAGGACATTACTTACAGGTAAGGCCATCCGAGCTTAGATTCTCGTACACTGAGAAAGGCAAGCCACATTTGGCTGAAGAGTTCGGACCAAATGAAATTCGTTTCAATCTATCCCATTCTCATGACTTTGCTCTTTACGCCATCACCAAAGCGCGAGAAGTAGGAGTGGATTTGGAAAAAATAGTACGAATCATTCAGTTGGAAAAAATTGTCAGTCGCTTTCTTCCCAATCAAGAAAAGCGTACGATTTTGCAATTCTCGGGTTACGACCAATTCGTTGCATTCTTCCAAGCTTGGACTCGCAAGGAAGCCTTATTGAAAGCGCAGGGTAGGGGATTATCTCATCTATCAGCGGATACACAAGATTTAATTCTAGATTCCCCGTGGTGCATTAAAGGAATAATACCTGCCCCTGGGTTCGTTGGCGCTGTGGCCACCGAAGGAACAATAAAACGCCTTGATTTCTGGAAATGGCAAACATAGAGAGCAGTTTGTGGGATCGAAGATCCCATGACTCATTCTTTTAGATGCTAATAGATTGAACAAGATCAAGTAATAATCATAGTGTCATCAGGTAAAATAGCTCACTTTTGCACTCTTGCCAAGATTGCGTCTACAATCCTCGGTATCGTTCTTGAAATAGAATACTCTTCAAAATTCTCTGCTTGTTTCTTTGCTTGCATCCGGTAATTCTGGTAGTCTGAATGGACTTTTAACAACGCATCGAGATAGCTGTCAAAGCTACCATCCACCCAGATAACGCCTAAAAGACGCTTCAGATCATCATTGCTCACATCTGTTCGTGTACTAATGATCGGGAGCCCAACTGCTATGGTTTCAAATATCTTGAGCCAGATACTTGATCTTGAAAATCTGGACCTTGGGTCGACCGGACAAAGTAAGACATCGCAGGCCGCAATGTAGCTCGGGAGACTTTCGTACTTAATGAAGCCCACCATCGAAAACCATTTTGAATATGTCTCCTTAAGATTTGTAAACTCCCCTATCTCCGGCCCTTCACCGCCAATTACTATGTGCGCCTCTTGAATGTGATCTCCCATTGTCTTTATCAGTGGAACTAAGACTTCGCGAATCTGTCTGTATGACTGCATTATTCCAAACCAGCCGATTACGAATTTCTTCTTTCCGCCGATGCTTGACCCAAGATCTGTGGGAATCACTTCTGGCTTGAAGAGGTTCGAATCGATGCCTCTGAATGTACCAAAAACCTTGTTTGGAGGTAGTCCTTCCTCCTCAATCATGACTCTTTCATACCTATGCGACGGAACAATTACAAGATCTGCCAGTTTGTATATGATTTGATATCCAATTGTAAGGGCTTTGTGCAATGGACTTCCTGGTTCGAGCTTGCCGCAACTGATTTCATAATCTATGTAGGGGTCGCGCTGATCAAGTATGAACTTTATCCCAGCCTTTTTCAAAGCAGACTCATAAGGTAGGAACTTGTTAAGATCGCCCCTAAAGAATAGCCACTCATCGACATATGCGGCACTTGCACCCGTGAGCTTGCAAAATGATACGACCATCGCTATTCGAATCCAAAAGCTTGCTTTCTTAAACCGCCGAGCTATCCGAGGAATCATGGCAAATGTAATCCCATCCTTCCTTTGCACCTTGAAATTGTCTCCAAGCGTTAGCCAAGTGACCCTAATCCCTCTACGCAACATCTCTTTCGTGACATAGTGGGCTTTCATATCATGAACGTTGGGAGGAAAACTGACCGATTCACTGAATAGAAATACAAAATGCGCCTTCCCGCTCGAACGAGCTTTGAGCAGGAGCTTCACTTGCTCCAAAAAACTTGGAGGACTAGCTCTTTGGTTTGTTGTTGCTTTGGTTTGAAGCAAAAAAAGAACCGACGGTGTAATCTAATGTAGGAAGTGAGCAAGTGGGTAAATGAGGCTTTCGTATGTGAGGTCCAGCCCTTTATTTAGAAAAGTGAGGAAAAAGATCATTGCATAGGAAGTGATGGCAGTTGACAAAGAAGGCCTCAGACTATGAAAGATATTTAGCGCTCAAAAATTAGAACGATAAGCGTACATGCACATCTCCAGCAGAAAGAGCTTGATCCTACTGCTCGGCTTTGTCACAGTGGTAATAATCGTGGCTTCCCTATTCGTAGTTCTTAGCGAGAACAGCTCCAGTATTCCAACTGTGCTAAGTACTCCGACAACAGCCCCAACCTTCAGAACTCCAATTAAACACGTAATAATCATCTTAATGGAGAACGCAGAGTACTCTAGTGTGATTGGGAATTCGGCTACGCCTTACCAGAATCTTCTCGCTTCAAAGTATGTCCTTGCAACTCACTATTATGCAACAAACCATCCCTCACTTCCTAATTACGTGTCGCTTGTAGCTGGTTCAAATTTGGGAATCTCTTCCGATTGTCAGCCTAGTCAATGCAGCCAAAACTCTGAGAGTATAGTAAGCCTGTTGAACCAGAATGGATTCTCCTGGAAGGAATACGCAGAGTCCATGCCAACAAACTGCTCTCAAATGGTTAGCTCAGATGGCTTGTATTATCCAAAGCACAATCCGTTCGTTTATTTCGCTGATATAACTGGCAACCATGGGTCAGGACAGACTTCGAGTTATTGTCAATCTCATGTAGTCCCATTTACTCAACTCTCACTTGACCTTTCAAACAACAATCTCCCAAACTATGTTTTCATCACTCCAAACATTTGTGACGACGCGCATGATTGCAGTCTTGCAGCAGGAGATAGCTGGCTTGCCTCGGTAGTCCCTCAGATAATCAATTCCACAGAATTTGCTTCGACTGTCCTTTTCATAACATATGATGAAGGAGCAACAAACTTGGGCGTACAGGGTACTCATGGCGGTGGACACGTGGCATGTATTGTAGTCTCGCCTTTCGTCAAGATGGGTTATCAGTCCCAAGTCCAGTATTCGCATTACTCTTTGCTTGCTACTGTTGAAGCAATTTACAATCTTGGCAACCTTGGCAGAAACGATGCAACGGCAACTGTTATGCAGGATCTTTTCACCATAAATCTAACCCCGTGAAAAGAGGTCATTCAAGTATTGACAAAAGTGATTTCCACAGAACCGCTTCCAGCGCGGGCTAGTAATCTTCTCTCACGGTGGGAGCTCAAGGAGGTGAATTACTCTGATGAGGATCTAAACAAGGCAACCGTCTTGATGACTTGGCCTTCGAAACTCTCAGATCGTGCTCTTTCCAAGATGAAGCAATTGGATGCAATACAGCTCTTCTCCGCGGGAGTAGACGACGTGCCATTCGGATTGATTTCTTCAAAGGTACGGCTGTTCTCAAATGCGGGGGCATACTCAAATGCCGTCTCTGAACACGCATGGGCCCTGATTCTTGCCTCTGCAAAAGGCGTGGGAAGAAGAGACAAACCTGAAGCCTACTCTCTTTCTGGAAGAAAGCTCGCAGTGCTTGGTTGTGGTGGAATAGGATCAAGAATAGGCGCGATTGGCAAGGCCTTCAATATGAATACAATAGGTCTATCGAGATCCTATCACAATCCTGAGTACTTTGACGAGAAGTATTACTCACTTGAAACTGACATCGACAAGGTCATGAAAATAGCTGATGTGCTTGTTCTAGCTCTTCCTGTTAACAGATTTTCGCTCAGCTTGTTGACACATGAAAGACTGCGAGAAACAAAGACCAATGTCACAATTGTAAATATTGCCCGAGCCGAACTGATTGATGAAAAAGGGATGTATAGATTCCTTGTCGAACGGCCTGACGCAAGATTTGCTACAGATGTGTTCTGGAGGAGCAATGGGAGAGAGAACTTTGATTCAGTTTTCTGGAAGTTGCAAAACTTTGTTGGCACTGAACACAGGGCCGGGTTTGGTGCAAATCAAGAATCAAAAGATGCTGCTATGCTCGCAGCTGCTGAGAATGCTAGAAGGTTTCTTGAAACTGGAAATGCGTTGAATGAGATAAAAAGCGAGGATTACAGTTAGGAAAGTCGCTTAGGTCGCCCCGTATCTAACAGCAAAGGGGCTAGTAGTTCCGTTCGTCCAGACAACACTTGTATAATTATTTGGCCCTTGATAGTAGGAGGCGCAGAGTGTAAACGTATTGACGATGTTACCAGTACTCAAAACCTGTTGTGGACCAAAGCTCGCACCTCTGTTTGAACTGAGTCTGTAGTATACCGTGCCTTTGTTCGCATAAATGGTTGTAATCTGTTTCGTTGTTGAGTTTACTGATATTGAGGAACCAACAATCGGGGTGGACAGAGTAGCTATCTTTTGCTGTGTGCTTCTCGTTCCCGTTATTGCCACGCTGTAGAAGTAGTAGGAGTTTCCGTACCTGTAGAGAACAAAAGTTGTGTCTCCTATTGCCGCGGCAGAGTCAAATGGTGCAGTTGTCTTATAGGGTGACAACGTAGCACGCGACCAACTTGCGCCAGAATTCGTCGTTATCGAGACGCTCAGTGGATCCTGACCGGAATCGTCTCCATACACAAGGCTCCACTTGCTTCCTGAGGATAATGGAAGTATCATTGCGTGAGAATGTTCTGGACTAGAAGAGTTAATGTCTCTTACATTAGACCAAGTTCCCGAAGAATCTTTCCATACTTCGATGTGGGAGAAGCCTTTCGAATCAAAAGAGGTGAGAGATACCCAGATATTGCTCGTCGAGGTCGCAGCAATAAATGGCCACCTAGACGCACTATAGTGAATGTTTTGACCGCTTTCTCTAATGGACGAAACTAGTGATGAACATCCATTTGAAGAAAGTTGCCCATGCCCATACCTGAAGCTGGTGTCATTTGAGTAGACGTAGTAGAAGGTGTTCGTCGTGTAGTTGTACCATGTCGAAAACGTCTCTCCATCGTTGACGTTCGTATTTGAAGCAATTACAGATGCCGGAGTCCACGTTATTCCATCTGGTGAAGTTTTGCAATCGACACTTTTAGCGCCGTCGTAATAAAACACCCAATCAAGTCCTTGCGCAGTCCATGTCTTTCTCTCAAACGGGTCGGCCGTTGCTTCTGAGTTGGAAGATGTGGCAACAGTGCTAATCGAGCCTGATGAGGTGGATGTAGTGGTAGTGCTGGTTGTCGTCGAGGTCGAAGTTGTAGTTGTCGACGTTGTTGAAGAGGAGGAAGTGCCAGTAGCTGCTACTATAGCATCTCCAATCATCGCCCATGCATAATTCTTCAGTAGGGAGAAGCTCACTGATGATGAAGATTGAGTTGCGGAAACAATCTGATATTCGGCATCCGCCAGAGGGTAGCCCGAGGGAGAAACTACGGCGGTGAAACCTGATTCTGGAGTTGCGGAGCTTGTTCCTCTTTGAGCAACGCTCCCAATGATCATATCATTTGAACTGTGCGTGGAAATACTGACAGTTGCTTTGTATGAAGCACCTGAAGATTGAACAGGTAAGTTAGAATCGAAAGGCGAAGCTAGATTTGCGCCCGATATACCCCAGCCAATGATATGTAAACTGCTTGATGATGAAGCGGTTACAGTAATTGAATCAGATGCAAGCGGAGAATTCGCAATAGCATACCAAGCCTCAAGTGAAATAGGATTTGAACCACCGTAGGTGACTATGGTTCTCTCGATCCATGATAAGCCAGAGTTGTCATTGATGCTAAACTGACCGTTGAATGGAGCAGATGCGATAACGTAAATTACGTCAGGATAATTTGAAGTTGTAAGACTTTTTGTGATCGAAGTCACGCCGTATAGATTGTTCTGTGCAAATCCGTCGATTGCCAGACCGGACTGCACAGACACAGCCATCCTTGTAACATTGAAAGCTGTCAACATTCCTACAGCAGCTATTAGAGCGACCAGCGTCATGGTGAGCACTCTAGCAGTTCCCATTCTCTGATGAAGAACTTTCAATCCGTCCATTTTCATGAATAACCCGGTTTATTTACCGTTCTATCACTGAATTTTGAGCACTGTCGAAATTGGTATATCAAGTTCCGCTATAGTCAGGACAATTCAACATAAGTGGACTGATCTGTAATCAGCCTTGGCACGAGTTAGTACTGGTTGACTTTCTCCTAGCAAGGTGCTCATAGCGGTCAAGAATTTCAAGTCATCCAGGAGTACCTGGCTAGATAATTTTCTGGCGCTGGACGTAATATTCACTTCTTGTACTATGTGGAAAATTATCCTTTTACGTGAGTGCTCATTGGGTATACAAAAATCTGAGAGATGTCATAGCTTATCTAAGACTGGCTTCCCTTCCTTGTCAAGATCAAAGCAGGTTTGTTTGTATGTGTTTCACGCGTATGATCAGTAACTGCCCATCTCTTTCTAAAAGAGGCGAATTTCCCCGCAAGGGTGCGATTGGGAAGACCTGTCACATTCAACTCCTTTATCTCAAGCTCTTCAATGGTCCCGGTTCCGAAATCGTAGCTCCGGAAATGTTCTGACTCGATGTTGTGCAGAAGTACCCTTACATCGTTGGTCTTGAACGTAGCGATTGTCACATGGGGGATGTAAGAAGTGCCCGCGACAATTGGCTCTACGTACTGCTCCCTCCTCAGCTCAGCATCGACACGTTGCTTTATAGTTTGAAGGTTTCCTGCAGGATGATCTTGCACTCTGCTGTAAATGACGGTTGGAAAGGAATAGAGACCTGTTATGCTTATTTGGAAAGGACTGAATTCAGAAGCTGCCTGCCCAAGACGTTTTACCAAGTTCTCGTATCTTGAAAACTCTGATCGCTGCTTCACAAAAACAAAGCTCGCCACAGAAATGTGTAGATCCTTAGGCTCATTGTATTCTTGAGATGAATCAATTTTCTTGAGTTCCTCCTGAACAGCTACAATTTTGTCCCGAAAATTATCGGGTGCTTTGAACCGGACAAAGACACGGGCGTAATCGGAAGTATTGTGATCCATTATTTCCCAAAACTCAATTTCACAGTCGTACTAGATCAACATTACTGGTAAAAGGTAGACATTCCTTAAAGACGGGATTATTTGTATTTTGTTTGAACAACAATTGCAAGATTTGAGACGAATGAGAGTGCGTTATAGCCGCGTAACAATTCTCATTATCAGTTCTCTTGTCATACTTTTGGCAGCAGGTTCAATTATCTATCTAAGGGAAAACGTGGCGCAAGTAGCGACAACCCAGTCGACGACATACTATTCCTCTGTCTCTTGGAGCAGTTTGCGCGGTGCCAACTACCTGCTTCCTCAACTCTCAGAATTCGGAAATCCGAATAATCCTCCCACTTCGGTAAGCTTCCCTGAAATCAGGGCAGATGGATGGAATCTTGTTCGAGTTCCTTTGAGCTGGAACGCGTACGAGAATAATACTTCTCTCTTCATGTCCACGCTGGAGAATATATCTTCGAGTGCAAACGCGAACAATTTGAGTGTTGTGTATGATTTTCATGCGATTGGAGATACTGGATGGCCTGCGACGCTAATCTCTCAGTATCCTACACTGGACGCCTTCTACCAGGCTTGGTGGCTTAATAGTACTACTTACAAGGGAGAAAATGGTTGGAACATACAATTTTCCGAATTTTGGGTAAATATCATCAAAGCAGTTGATAGCCAGCCATCGACGCTGGGATATGAAATAATGAATGAGCCCCCTCTTGTCTCTGGAGTAAGTTACGTCAACCAGCAAGACTACAACACATTCGTGGCAACTCACATGAGATCACTAACCCAGAAATGGATAGTCTTTGATCCGCCCTATCAATGCGTAAGCTGCGGCATCCAGTCAGGCACAAGCCCAGTGGTTGCCGTTGCCCCTAAGGGGGTTTTGCATTTAGTCATCGACGCTCACATGTATGGAGTCAGCGACCCATCGACCTATTTCGCAGAGTGGGCGTCAGCGGGAGAACAGATTGGCGTTCCTGTTTGGATAGGGGAGTGGGGAGTCAATGGCGCCAACAGTCCACAAACACAGTCGGGCATGACGCAATTCCTGACTAAATACATTCAGGATTTTAGAACATACGGATTTGCATGGACTTATTGGTATTGGAATTGTGGCTCAACAAACTATGCCGCAGACTGGCACAGCTGGCATAATATGTTAGATTCAGGCAATGGATGCAGTCAATGGTGGTTGGATTCCGAGATCACTCAACTTCAGTCCTAATCAGTGCATGTTTGTTGTAGTCTTCTTAGGCTCTTCTTCTGCTAAGAAACAGGTAGCCCACAACAGAAACTAAGACTAACAAGATGATTGCACCTATTTCTAGGTAGAGTGGAATGTTCGTAATGGGAGCTGTTGAACTCGTCGTTGTTGAAGGTGGAGGGCCTTGAGGCTCACTAGTCGAAGATGATGCAGTTGTTGAACTTGTAGACACATTGGAGGATGATGAAACAGTTGTCCCGCATATAGTGGTGCTTGACACCACGGTTTGGGTCACTACGATCGTATTTGTAAGAGTCGAAGTCAATGTTGTCGTCACCTCCGGATCAGTGCAGGTGCCGCTTGTTATTGTCGTTGGGATAGTGTTTGTAGACGTGACGGTCGCATTCGAGGTCACTGATGTTGTAGTCGTGGTCGTGAAAGTGGGCAACTGCGACGTGCCAATCCCAGAATATTCAAGCTGATAAGACTGTCCAGATAAGTTGGTCCACACTAAGTCAGTGTAGTCTAACGCCGTTGCGTAATAAGAGGCCGAAAGTGTGAAAATTTGCGGGTTGCAACTTACGGTGCTGGGTGAGCCGCAAATTGTTTGCATTGTTCCGAAGCTTGTTCCGCCATTAGTGCTTTCAAAGTAGCGTATAGCTATGTTATCAGCATACATCACAGCTATTTCGCCCGTTGTTTGGTTCACGCTTATCGAGGAACCTATTGCTGGACTGCCCAAGCCGCTCAAAAAGTAATTGCTAGTAAGCTTCCCCGTTGAGGAAATGGAAAAGACAGAATAGTTGCTGGTGGCTCCACTCGCTGCTCTATAGACAACATATGTGTTCCCACCTAAAGCTGCTGCAGCATCAAACGGTGCAACTGAGGGTTTCGGCGACTGAACAGGTTTTGTCCAGCCGCTGCCAGAGTAGATTGTAACATTAAGGTAGTTTGCTGGATTGGTATTATCATCCCCGTACACCAAGCTCCATTTGTTCCCAGACAGAGGCAAAATCATAGAGTGTGGATGACTTGCGAAATTATGAATATCTTTGACGTTTAACAACCCCCCAGAAGTCGCATTACCCTTCCATACTTCAATATGGTCATTCTGAAACTGAACATTCGTAACATTGGTGCTAACAGAAATCCACACATTGCTTGGAGAAGTTGCTGCTATACTCGGATATCTTGCAAGGGAATCGTGAAGCAATTGATTTCTGAAAGGAATGAGCCAATTTATAGAGGAGCAACCGCTCGGAGACAGATTTCCATACCTGTAAGCGACTGCATTGTTGTTCGAATAAACCAAGTAGAAAATGTTCGTTGTAGAGTTATACCAAGTAGAAAATGTCTCCCCGCTGTTTATGTTTGGGTTTGAAACAATCGAAATTCCTTGAGTCCAGTCGATACCGTTTGAGGAAGTCGCGCATTCGATATTTGTAGTTCCGTCATAATAGAATACCCAGTGCAAGCCTTCAGCGGTCCAAGTTTTTAGTTGAAATCCATCTGTCGTGGCCTCGTTAGTTGAGACATTGGCGACAACGCTTGGAGGAGTGCTGGTGAGAGGCTGTGCCGCAAGATTTTGCACATTGATTCCTGTGCTAGTAGGAAGCGCGACTACCACAGGTAGCAGGATTAAAACCATCACAGAAACGATAGCTGCTCTTTTGGTTCCATGCCAAGACATGGTGCTGAAAGCCTCAACTGAAAGAGGGCATACATAACGCTAGGGCTCTTGCTTGGGTGAGAGACAAAAGAAATGGCGCACGTCGTTGAATGGAACGGATATTAGAGAATGATGCAGTTTGAGTCAGGATGAACCAGGGGAATTTTTCCGAGACGTGGTATAAAAACTACATGATTTCTGAAATCACACCAATGAATTCATGATTCTTCAATGAGGTTCTGACTGTGCAACCAGCTGATCTTGCACTTTCTCAGGTTCCAGAATTCGAGGTGATTGGAAGACAGATGCATGAAATTTTCCATATACAACAAACCAGTACATAATGTCTTTTCCAAATGCCTTTATCTCCCTCCTATCGAATTTTACTTCGTTGAGCTGTTTGGAACAAACGCAATCCAACCCCATTCCAAAAGACCTCCGCGTATTACCAGTAGAACTTGTAGGCTGCTACCTCTGGTCTGAATCTTTGTAAAACCTCTCACCTGTGTGCGAGGATTCGCAACCGTGCTCAGAGGATCACGATATTACTGCGGCCACTTTTGCCTATGACTTCTGCGCCGCAAGACTAGAAGGCCTGAACCAATGGCCATAACAACGACAACTCCAATCCCGATTACGAGATACTGAACGAGCTGGCCAGTTGAACTGGAAGAGGATGTAGTTGATGTAGTTGAAGATCTAGGAGGATAAGTCGAAGATGATGCAGTTGTTGAACTTGTAGACACATTGGAGGATGATGAAACAGTTGTCCCGCATATAGTGGTGCTTGACACCACGGTTTGGGTCACTACGATCGTATTTGTAAGAGTCGAAGTCAATGTTGTCGTCACCTCCGGATCAGTGCAGGTGCCGCTTGTTATTGTCGTTGGGATAGTGTTTGTAGACGTGACGGTCGCATTCGAGGTCACTGATGTTGTAGTCGTGGTCGTGAAAGTGGGCAACTGCGACGTGCCAATCCCAGAATATTCAAGCTGATAGGGACCTGAAGGTCCCGACGAATTGGTCCAGACTAAGTCTGTATAGTTCAATGCAGTCATGTAATGAGACGCCGTAACTGCGAAAGTATCCGGACCGCAACTTGCGTTGCCAGTTGGGCCGCAAATTGTCTTTGGGGCTCCAAAGCTTACTCCGCCATCAGTGCTTACACGATAGAGTATAGACACGTTATTTGCATAGATCACTAATATTTCATCCGTGGCGGAGTTTACGCTTATCGAAGAACCATTAATCGCGGTTAGAGAGGCTACTATCTGTTGTATGCCTCTCTGTCCATTTATTGTAACATTGTAAAAATAGTAGTTATTTCCGTACATGTAAAGAACAAACGTCGTATCTCCGATTGCTGCGGCTGACGCGAACGGCGCAGTTGTTGGGTAAAATGACAAAGCAGGAGTTGACCAACTGAGGCCAGAATTCGTTGTTGTCGAGACGCTTAGTGGATCCTGACCGGAATCGTCTCCATACACAAGGCTCCACTTGCTTCCTGAGGATAATGGAAGTATCATAGAATGACAATGAATTATGCTAGAAGTGTTAATATCCATAACATTAGACCAAGTTCCCGAAGAATCCTTCCAGACTTCCATGTGGCAGTAGTTATTCGAATCGAATGAGCTTGTGGAGATCCACAAGTTGTTTTGTGAATTCACTGCTATTGTTGGCCATCTTGCGCCAGCGTGCTTTATCGGAACGCTTGTGTATGGAATATTCCATGCTATTGATTGACAACCTGCATAAGATAGCGACCCGTATCGGTAGACGAGTTCTGTGTTGTTTACATAAACCAAATAGAAAACATTTGTTGTGTAATTGTACCACGTCGAAAATGTGTCGCCACTATTGAACAGTGCCTTTTGATTAGTATTCGTCGCGATTGTGATAGGAGGACTCCAGATGCCATTAACAGGAAAGGCTGTGCACTCAATGCTTGGAACTCCACCGACATTGTCGTAATAGAATATCCAATGTAGGCCCTGACCTGTCCAAGTCTTTAATTGAAATGCGTCCGTCGTGGCATCGCTCGTTGTGACATTACCCACACCGCTAGGCATAATCCCAGTGGCTGCCTGAACTATCGGGCTATTGAGCACACTGATTCCAGTGGTGGTAGGGAGCGCAACCATGACAGGTAAAAGAACCAAAATGATGACAGAAGCGATTGCCGCTCTTTTGGTTCCGCGCCAAGACATAATGTTGTTACCCTCAATTGTAATACAAAATACAAGTTGCTAGCGTATTTCTGCAATGCTATAATAAAAGTAGTCCATGCTTCGACGCATTAACGTGATATTTATGTAATAGAATAAGTTTAGCCGTGATAAACCAAGATGAGTTTTGGCGTAATGCGATATAAGAACCGCGTGATTTTTGAGGGCACAACAATGAATTCATGATTCTTCAATGAGGTTCTGACTGTGCAACCAGCTTATTTTGCACTTTCTCAGGTTCCAGAATTCGAGGTGATTGGAAGATAGCTGTACGAAATTTTCCATGTACAACAAACCAGTACATAATGTCTTTTCCAAATGCCTTTATCTCCCTCCTATCGAATTTTACTTCGTTGAGCTGCATAGAAGAATTAGGGCTGAGTGAATTCGAAAATCTCAGAGAGGAATGGGACGCTCTAGTGTCTCGTGATCCGATTGGCTCGATTTTCGATACATCAGAATGGATATCTGCTTTCTGGAGGACACGTCTTCCACACTTTAGCTATCCAATTATTGTGACTTACCGAGACAACTCTGGCTTGAAAGCAGGCGCCGCATTTCGGCTACGCAGCGAAAAGATTCGTTTCGGTCACATTAAGAAAATTGTACTGGAATTTTTGCCTCAAGGACCGTCAGATTATAACAAAATTCTCGTCGATCCCGAATGCGACACCTCCACATTCTCTACCATGTTATGTGAGCACTTGTTACATCACTCTTCGAATTTCGACGAAGTGAATTTGAGGAATATTCATAACAAATCGAAAGCCTACGAGCTTTTGGGGGACATCGGGTTCAGAGCAAGTGTTTCTATTGATTCTATCACTTCATATCTTACTCTTCCAAAAACTTGGGAACAATGCCTCTTGAGATTGAATCCCAAATTTCGTCACAACCTGAAGTATTACGAAAGGAAACTCAAGAATGATCATCCAAATTATGAAATTGTTGCTCTGCAAAATCCATCAACTAATGAGCTTGGTGACTTTTTCCGCCTTCATCAATTGCGAATGATCCAACTCTCCAAGAACACCGAGCTTTCCATTTCGAAGAACAGGAGGTTCCATGAAGAGTTCGTACGCGCTGCCGAAGAAAAAAACTGGATAAGGCTTTATCTGCTGAGAATAAGTGGGGAGACTGTAGCAGCTCTCTATGGATTTGTGTTCAAAGGGAGGTTCCATTTCTATCTGAGCGGTTTTCATCCCGGCTATTCGAAATATTCCCCTCTCAATGTTCTGATCTCAGCCTCTATTCGTTCTTCCATCGCGGAAGGCCTCTACGAGTACGACTTTCTGCGTGGGATGCATCCGTATAAGCTCCGCTGGACACAGAATTTACGAAAAGATCAGAGGTTTCACATGACGAGTCGTAGGCCAATATCTCTTCTCAAAGAAGTATTGTCAAGGTCGCACAAATCCTAACGGTTCATTACTCTCGCCAGCTTCTTTCAACCTGTGCGTTAAATCTAGTGAGTAACATCTTCTGACAATCTAAGGGAATCTGACACCCCAATAATGCTTTTCTTTATCTCATCATTCCGATCTTACGAAATGCCTTCCTTCTTCAGGTTGCCTGATAACCACAATCTTTCACAAGCCCCATTAGGGCTGAGTCTTTTGGCGTGTCTTACAGTCCTTTCGATTTCCTTCTTACCTACCTGAGTAGAGTAGAGCTTCGCGTTAGCTATCTTCGTACCAAGGTACTCATTAATCTCGAATATCAGAGGTTGAAGTGATGAGTCAAATGACTCAACAATCCTATCAATTTCCGCCAGAGAAAGATCGGCGGTATAAGGTAGGTCTTCATAGTAGACTGGAAGGAGCGGGCCATTCGCAGTCAGGCAAGCGTTCTTCACTATAAGATGATCAATGTGATTTCCAAGCCCAAGCGGGGCGAGAAGATAACCACTTTCTGCATTCAATGTCAGTTTGAGAATGGCAGAACGAATAGCCTCGAAAGTTGCGCTGTCTTTCTTTGTGGTCTGAGAAGCCTTCATCGGATTCCGATAGCCACGCAGTGGCGCATCAAAGAGATTCAAATCAATGGAAGGGATACCGAGTGATTTGAAGAATCTCAAATCTTCCCTTTTGCGATGTCTTGATATTTCCATCACAGACAGACTCTTGAGGAAACGAGTTACTACTGGCAAACGTCTCGGAAGTGCCTTTCCGATGAAGGTAGACATACCACGATAACCATACGATGCGTGAGCGCTTCTGGTAAAGATGGTCACATTAAGCAGAGGTTTAGGAAGCATGTTCCCGATAATCATACCCCCAACCGACAGTGCGATGTCGTCTGGGTGCGGAGAAACGAGAATGGTCAGTTTCTGCATTGAATCATCAAACTCAAACTCCATTGATTATTTGTTCGTTTCAAGTCTCTTGTATTTCTCTTAAATTAGGGTGGCTGGGCAGACTAGCATTGTTTCTCTTAGCCCAGAGAGCGTGCAAGAAAACTGCTGCTTCAATAACCGTCAAGACCGCAATAGAATAGAATGGTATCCAAGTATACTGGAAGAAATCAGTCCGGATCCCGGACGACACTACCATATTGACAAAAGAAGCTGCGAGTCCATCGTAGAGAAGTATGGAGCTGCCAACTAGCAGAGTTACAAAAGTGGCTAAAGAGAATCTGCGATATTGATTCCTATTTATCAAAAGAAACAACGGAATCGAATATAGACCGAATCTCGGATCATAGAAAGATAGGCCGTATAGAACTCCTGCGAGGTAAGGCCTATGGGTCTTTGCAAAGTAATACGACGCTACAATCAGAAATGTGAGGAAGACCTTCGATTGGCCCTCAGCCCATTGCCAATAATAGCTTTGTGAAAAATAGAATTGTTGTAGATGAATCGTGTAATTTGGAGCAAATGGAAGTGGTTGGATGAGTACGACCCACATGCTCGTAAGGATCACTAGCAAATGCAAACCCTTCAAACACTTGTAAAGCATAAGGCCGATAATCGGCAAGAGAAGGAACTGGAAGATATTCCAAGAAACCAAAGCGGTGACGTAATCAAACACGAGCAAGGGGATTATGAAGACAGCATAATATGGTAAATACTTGAACTCGGTTGGGTTCATGCCAAGCGAATAATCGCCGCTTACGAGTCCATTTGTGTACAGCTGTGATGGATCATGCAGCAGGCGCCATGCAGCTATGTATGAAGAGCCGAAATCCAGTGCGAAATTGTTTCCTGGTACTGCTCCATCAATCATTATGTTATGGGCCCTTAAGAATATCCGCAAGTTGAGTAGAACAAGCAATATTAGGAAAGAAAAGATGATCGGCTTCCTGATTCTTGAAACCGCACTGATCAATGTCAAGAATGATGATTGCAAACGATCTGGTCCTTATTTTTCCGATGAAGAGTCTGAAATCACGCGGACTTCAGATTCTTCCACGCATGGTTCTAAATCGTGTATATAAGTTCGGAGTTGAATTGGATCGAGTTCAGCGTCTCGTGGTATTCTCTTGAACTTGTGCTGTAAGCCTTCAACACCCTTTCAACTATCTCAATTTAGATATAGATTTTTTGAATAGGACAATATTCCAGACAAAAAGAAAGTAGATTTTTCTCACTTGTCAACGCGAGAAGAAAATATAGAAATGGTTGGGCCTGTGTTGCACCAAGAAACTTGCGTTGAAGCTAGGAAATATCCGATAGCGATTTAGAAGATGAACCGAAATCCTTCGTTCTGTTTAATCCTTCAGGACTTCTAAAGCAAAGGGAAGATTCAATGGGTGAATTTAAAGATTAAAATGATGCTCAAGGGTGATCGCACAACATGCTTTTTCTCGGAAAGGCGCACTAATACTTGCGCATAGCAATAGTTTACTTGAGAATTTTGACGGGCGGAGTAGAGCGGGTTCTCGACAAAACTTTGTCTCTCCTAGATCCGAATCATCAAATTGCTGTATTTACTGAGATTCATGAACCAGGTGAGTTTTCCTTTCTAGATTCTTTAGTGCGATTCAAGCTTGGCAACAAAGTTCCATCTTCTGCGACCATCACCGGGCAGATGTCCCAAAGAAGAAGACTAGGTATTTTGGTCAGACAAATCAAGAAATGGAAACCTGACGTTATGCTAGTGTGCGGTAGCAAAGCAGTGAGATATTCAAATTGGCTGGCAAGTGAAACTGAGGTTCCCACAGTTGTTTACTTTCAGAGCTTCTACTCAATAGGAAACATTCGAGGAGCTCACACGGAGTTCAGAAATGCATTAGGTAAATTCTACAGAATGCATCTCACTCTTAGTGGATGTGATTCTTCTGATCTGAAAAATATAAAGTTAGCAATTTGTGTGAGTCACGCCATCGAGAATGCTGCTCTGGCTAAATTTCCCAACCTGAAAACCACTGTGATTTACAACGGTGTAGATCACGAATTATTCTTTCCGACCTATGAGGACGAGAACTACGCTCTTTCAATAAGTCGCTTTTCCCCAGATAAGAACCTTGAGATTCTTCCCCGTGCGCTTGGCGGGGCTGATTATCCTGTGACTCTTTATGGCTCTCTCATAAATGACGGCGAAGCGTCAAAGATGAGATACTTCGAGAATCTCAAAGCGCAAAGATCTCACAATATAACATTCGAGTTTCATAATGATCAGAGTACCCTTGTACAGCGTTTGCAGAAGTGCAGTATTTTCCTCCATCCAGCAAGGAACGAAGCGTTTGGATTAACCGCTTTGGAGGCGATGGCCTGTGGCAAAGTAGTAGTAGGCCATAAAGGCGGTGGCATGTCGGAATGTGTCGGCGAAGCGGGCCACCTTCTAGGAGATGATGAAGATGAGTGGAGGAGCACGGTTGGGGAGCTAATGAGATCTGAATCATTGAGAAAAGAGTTGGGAAAGAAGGCGTACTTGCATTCAAAACAATTCACATGGCAGAAAACGGCAAGTAGTCTTGAAGAAGCGCTTGAAAATGCGAGAGCATTATAGGAAATATGATCCCCATAATCACAGAGATCTCGATATCCATTCTGCGTGTCGCTAACTGTTGCGAACTACTCGAATATAAGCGACGTGTCACAAAAAGTTAAGGCGCTTGCGAAGCTTCATCTTGGAGTTCGCAAGCCTGCTCTGAAGTAAAGCCGATTGCATTTCTCACCAGGGATACTTCCAAGGATATCCTTCTTCGGCCATGACCTTTCGAGCAACTCTCCAAATAGCAATTTTCTGGGTGAGCGACAGATCTTCTTTCCACGAGCCAGGCTTCGCTTTCCTCACAAACCCGCTTGCATGTGCATATGTGCGTCCAGTAATTGTATGGAATTCACCACGAATTGGAATCCTTGTTGCAGTCTGATTTGCAGACTTGGGATTGTTTCGTTCAATAGCTTTGGTCATGGCTTCGTAGTCCCATTTAATGTTCAAGAATTGCACAAGTTCTGCAAGCTCCTCTTCAGTTGAGCTGATCAAATCTTCGTATCGTATCGTGTACAGCTGATTGGCCGATAATTGCTTTTCAGCTGCCTTAATCGCGTTTACGTGACCTACCAATTTTCGAGCAGCATCACCTGCTTTCTCTGGAGCCCAACCCTTGCCGAGTCTAGATTTTGATGCAGCAAGCATGGAGGCGACAACATCTCGAGGGTCTCTCATAATGTGAATAATGCGGCACTCGGGAAGCAATTTGATTATCTCAGGAATATAATGTGAATGAGCGGGAGTCTTTTCGATGAACAATTCGTCATCCTGAAGATTCCCGATCATTTGGCTCATGAGTAACCGCATGTAGAGTCGAACCGTACGTAAGAATTCATCCTCTTTCAGATAGCATCCGAGGCCCAACCCATCGACCCGTCTTGATTGCAATTCCTTGCCCCAAGCCCGCAGCTGAGGCCCGATGTACGAAGAGAAGAGATAGGACTCGTGTCCCGTTCGAGCTCTTGGATGGGAAGCTAAGAGTTGCTGTAACCAAGTTGTTCCGCTCCTCGCACAACCAACAATGAAAATGATGTTGCGCCCAGAATAATCCTCAACCAATGACTCTAATTTTTGCAAATACTCTTTGCTAGTCTTTCCGCTCTCTAACGAAGAAAAGGTCAATTTGCTCACTCTTCTATCGTATAGCCGTCCCGCCCTAAACTTGTCAGGAAAAAGAATTTCCAGACCCGTTTTGATCTTGGAGCGTGGAGCAACAGTGGTAGTCAAAGTTAGAGGACGTAGAGTTTAAAACAGTTATTCGACTCATATATCTGAAATGGATATATCTTTGGCAATAATTAGATCTCTGCAGTAACTAGAAGCGTTAGATCTCCCTTGAAAGATTTGCACCGCTAAATGAGAAGACGTGGGACTTCTATAAGCTGGTGAATTGGGAGCACATCGCGGAGAATTCATAATTCATATGACTTTATATTCTTGATTCTAGCAATGACTAGCTATTCCTCGTCGAGTATGGAAATCATGACAAAGCAAAGGGCTGGAACAGCTAGCATGAGTAGCCCATCAAACATCATGGATTGCAGGTGTGAGGGTTTGACTAACGAAGAGGAAGAGAAGATATACAAACAACTTAAGAATCTAGGTCATATTTGAGGCCAATTTAGAAATAACGATTACAATCATACTATTACTTTTTTGCTCTAAAATGTTGCCCCTTCCTATCCTCTCATCTCAGAGAGACGCCAAGTTGAGCCGAGACCGTTTCTATCTTCTTCCAAAGGACATCATTAACAAAGATGCCATTGTGGCTTCTTTCTTCCAGAGCCCTTTGTTCTGGTTGGCCTGGTAGGAGAATCTCATGAAACCCCTTTTGCAGACGAGATCCCAGTATAAAGTTCAGCGTACTTTCTGTTGACGATAGAAACTCCTCGTTGGCGACAAATAAATCCGGTTTCATCACAACTGCAACAATCCCATTGACACCTTCTCTCGGAATCTTATCGCATCCTCCTGAGCCAGTCATCGCACCACAAAGAAGATCAATCATGAGACCCAAACCATAGCCTTTGTAATTGCCTGTGGGGAGCATGGCACCACCGTTTTCAAAATCCTCTGGTTTGGTAGTCATCTTTCCATTCTTATCAATCGCCCATCCTTCAGGAATGCGCTCTCCTGTTCCAACGAGCAACGAAACCTTTCCGTTAGCGACCACGGCAGTGGACATGTCTAATAGAATGGGTTTCGAGTTCCTTCTCGGTATCGCAATACAAATTGGATTGGTTCCTAGCCTTCTGTCTATTCCCCCCCAGGGCGCCACCGAAGGCGGGGCATTAACCATCATTGCGGCTATTAGCCCTCTTTCTGCAACTGGCTCGCAGTACTCACCAAGCCTTCCAACGTGGTTGCAATTGAATGCCCCCACAATTGAGAGGCCTGTCTTTTCCGCCTTTTTCGCCGCAACATCAATAACTACACTTGCGACCAGCTGTCCAAAGTTCCTGTTCCCATTCACAAGAGCTGATGCCTCGGTTTCCTTTTCAACATTTATTTTTGAGCCAGGTTTGATGACTCCTTTTTTTATTCTGCTAAGGTAGTACGGCAAAACGTGCAGTCCATGAGAATCGTGCCCCATAAGATTGCTCGTGATTAGCGAACTTGCAACCCTGCCGGCGTCCTCGTCGGGCACTCCAGAGGCCATCAATAGTTTCTGAGCTACTGATTTCAAATAATCGGCGGAAAATTTTGGCACAAATAAATAAGCGTGCTGTATGGTTTAGAAAAATGTATCTACAATACTTGTGGGACTAGAAAAGAAGCTACGAATTATGGCTCTGTATTCTGGAATCATAATTAGTTTATCGCTCTAAAGCAATTCGAACAAGAACCCGACTTTGATTTCAAAAGAGCCTGCACTTCTGATGATTCAGCATTCTGGTGGGGAATTCCTACTTTACGACATCGAAGATGGAAATGCTCTGACTGCTGGTTTGGCCTTGGTCCAAGAAATGCAGAGTCCCAGCCCAAAATTCCCTCCTCCTTTTGCAAAGCTTCGTGGTGAGGTTAAGAATGATGATCCTGAGTTTTTGGAGCGAGAGAGAGATGCGCTCTGGCTTTACTCCTATGATCCGGGTGAAAATTGTTTCGAAGCCTATCGACTTTCTAACTGCTATAGAGATAGTCTCCATTTCAATGGTGTTAAGAGAATCGCGAATTTCATGATGCGCTTCTTTTATCTTGGTCCGAGTCAGAAAACAGATTATAAGAAGGATCAGGTTCGGAAGGAGTTTCTTGAGGGAGTCCAAGATAGCGCGACATTGATGCAGTTGTGGATCAATGATCGAATAGCTTTCTTAATTAAGAATGACCGCATTGTCACTCCACCTATTAAAGTCAACAAGACAAGGCCGCAGACATCCAAGCTCTAAACAGTCCGATTGGACCCGCTGGAAGAGAAAGGCGCTTTCTGGTTTCTATAGAAAAACAATTCGAGGATATTGCGGGCCCTTGTTGAAAACGAGTGTGCCAAAGGGTAGTCTGAGTGCCATTTCAAAGTATTGGAGCAAAACGTTTTGGGCCCTTTTCCAAATGACATACACATTGTCTCCATCTCGAATCGCAGCTAGGTGGTCATCGAGCAATTTCAAAGATCGAGAGATCAGGAGTGGGTCAGGTTTTTCCATACTTGCGCTCTTGAAAAGTATGGTCAAGGAGTCAAAGAAACGAACTTGCACAGGAACTCTCCTCAAAAGCGTACGCAGCAGGAATATTCGTCTCGCTGCAAGGATAGTCACGACGTATAAGATCTGATCTGCTGACGAGAATCTAATATCTTGCCTTATCGATTCGAGCATTTCCGCAAAAAAGCCACAAATCAACTTCAAGTTGGGGTTGGGTTTCGAGGCCTCTGCTTTGACTTTCTCTCCAAGCAAACCCCACCTTGGAGGCACGCCAGAAATTCTGCAATTTTCAATCATGTTGTTTCCCTGTTTAACTAGCCATTTGGCTCCGCCCTTTCGGAGTGTTATTCCAGAGGGTCCCGATTCTATAAAACCCAAGAACCATCTTGAGACACGGCAAACAAACAATGCAAAGGAATGCGGATCCATGATCGGATTGGGTTTAGGCAGTAAATCTCTTCCAGCGACCAAGATAGCTTGCTCTCTCCAGTTCACGAGCGAAGGAGTAAGTGGCGAAGAAAGACCCTTCCTTATAACGCCTAACGAGTACAGGCTAAAGATGTTGATGTCAACTCTGAATTTTCTCAAGGTAGAGAGCGCGCGCAGTCTGCGAATACTGGATAATAAGATGGGTAAACGTACAAGAAGAAGTACGTCCAAGTCGCTTTCGGCTGTTTGCTGGCCTCTCGCATAGCTTCCAAAGATATAGAATGACTCATATTTCAGATTAGAAGATATCGTATCGATGACTAATTGCAACCTTGGATCCAAGTGTTGTGTTCTTGACGCAAGAGCCTTGGTTCCTGTCTCGCCTATAGAGTCAAATTTTCCACTCAATTGCAAAAAACCAGTCAGCAATGGACACTGCAGATCATAGCTTACATTTCACTCTACATGAAAAGCGGGGCCAAAGGGTTGGAAGTTGAGATCTACCAATCCCTTGTATGACTTGTAAAAGTGTAATGAAATCCCAGCAAGCAGCTTGGCAATTCTTTGCGCCATGCTCACCTTTTCTCCTTTTGAGAAAGATATGGTTCTGCCAATTCTCATTGATTCACGATACCTAAGGTATCTAAACTTGAATTTTCCGCTTGAAGTGTTTCTCTCGGGATGGTTGGTCTCGTTGATAGCTAGAGAAAAGACGGTCCATAAGTATCTGTTCACCTTCGCTGCACGCGCCCACAGATACCAATCCTCGTATAATTGAAGATCTGGCCATCCTCCAATTTCAGAAAGAAGAGTTCTGGGGGCCATAGTGACATTTTGGGACCATTGATTAATATCGGTGTTCTTTGCCCCCCTCAGCAAGTTACCCTCACACTTTGCGTGATACATTTCGACAAAATCTTTTAGCTTAGGGCTGAAAACATCATCCATGTCAAGGTTTGCAATCACGTAGGCACCTGAAGAATTTTCAAAAGCTATCTGCCTTCCGCGACCTCGAGAGCATTTCTTTTCGATGAGTTTTATTTTGCCAGCCTTGGCGTATTCGTTTAGAATCTCCCTCGAACCGTCAGTGCTCAGACTATCTACGACGATCACTTCAAACCGCTCATCGATTTGATTCAGAATACTGTCAAGAGATTGCCTGACTGTCGCGGCATTGTTGTACACGGTTACACAAATGCTGTACTTAAAGTCAGTCAAAGTTAGGCGTCTAAAGGATTTGGCCTTTATAACATTAAGCAGGACGAAACTATATCGATTTTGGAGAGATGAATGGTCATAGTCTGTTTCCGTCCTACACGGCGCCAATTGTCTCTTGAGCAATGAAATGGCATAAAAGGCCGTATTGGAGAACTGGACCGCGTATCACTTGAGATGAAGGATTCACATGCTAGGCCCAGTATGTATGTAACATTCTTCCACAATTATCGCTGGGGAGTCCAAATTCGGGGGGATGAAAGAGGTCTTTTCGAAAAAGCAAAGAGATTTCGTGGGAGAGGGATAGATCTCTTTGTCCTAGAAAAACAGCCTTCATTCCAGGCGGATATTGGAGAAAAGGTATACACTTCTCTGAAATTAAGTAGCGCGCGTATCCCTCCAAGAAGCTTGAAGGAACTTACTAGGCTAGTCATTGACTCTTTTCTCGCTGTTCTGAAGAAAAGAGCGCCTTTACACCCAATAGCGGTGTATGCATACAATCAGGATATTGAAAACGTCTTTGTAGGTTACCTTCTGAAGTTTTTCATTGGATCGCGATTAGTAGTCGTCCATCACCAGATTTCACCTCAATTCGTCACTCCATTCTGGAAATCATTTTTTGATAGAAGATCTCAGGGTTCCAGACTTCAAAGCTCCTTCTTTCGTAGCATTCTACCTGCCATTAATAGATATGCTCTAAGACATGCAGACCTGCATATTGCTATATCCAAAGCTGCGAAACAAGATGCGGTAGACTATCTCGGTGTGACTGAATGCGCAGTAGTAGGAAACGGGCTCGACACCAAGAAATTCAGGCCTATGGATCTTCCGAAAATATATGATGCAGCTTTCTTTGGGCGTCTTGCGCCTCAAAAGGGAATCGACATACTACTCAAGGCGTGGAGAAGTGTTGTCGACGAATCGAAAGATGCCAAACTCATTCTTATCGGGGGTGGAGAAAAAAAGGATTTGCAGGAGTATAGAAAGATGATTCAGAGCCTTCATCTCGAGCAAAATACGATTCTTACGGGTTTCAAAGAAGATGAAGAAGTCATAAAACTTCTTAATTCGTCTAAGCTTTATGTCTTCCCATCCAGGAAGGAGGGGTTCGCGCAGACTGTTTCTCAAGCGATGGCATGTGGAACGTGCTGCGTTTTGTCTGACATTCCAGCTCTAAAAGAAAACTACGGTGCAGGAGCTGTGTTTGTACCAGCGAATAACATCGAGATACTTGCTATTACGATTCTGGATCTGCTAAAGGACGACCAGAAAAGGGAAGAATATAGTAAGCACGCTCGTGACTGCGTGATGGGATTCCACTGGGAGGATGTTGTCCAAAGGGAAATTTCTGCCATCCTTGAACAACAGTACCATTGAAAGAAGATTACCAAGGGTACTTCCATGGATAACCGACCTCTGCCATCGTCCCCCGAGCAACTCTCCAGATATCCAGTTTTTGCCTCCATGAAAGTTCTTCCTTCCATGACCCAACTTTCGCTTTTCTTACAAAGCCATGCTCGTGCATAACTGATCGCCCGGAAGTTGCTTGGAACTCTCCTCCTATCCGTATCCCAGTAGCAGTGCCAGCTTCCTTGGCCATTTTGGGATCATTTCGTCGAATTGCTTCAAGCATCGATTCTCTGTCCCAGTCGAATGAAAGAAATCGGCTCAAATCAGCAAGCTGGGACTCTGGAAAAGCTCGCAACTTTTCGTATCTTACCTCATAAATTTGATTTGCTGGCAATTTCTTTGATGCCGTCTGAACAGCTTTAATTGTTTCCACCCAAGTTTGCGCCGCTCGTCTTGCGTTTCCTGGAGCCCAGCCTTTGCCTAGACGTTCCTTAGAAGCTGCCACGAGTGAGGCAACAGTGTCCCTTGCATCCCGCAGAATATGGATGATTTTGCAGTCGGGTAACAGCTCAACTATCTCGGGAATAAAGAGAGCGTGGATGGGGGTTTTCTCAATAAAAACCTCGCCCGGTTTGAGATTGCCTATCATAGGCCGCATTAGTACAAGCATATACTGTTTCAGATTTCTCAAGAATTCATCTTCGCGAAAGTAACCAGCAAGGCCAACGCCAGCAAAGACTTCTCTTTTCATCTCCTTGCGCCAAGCTCGAAGTTGGGGGCCAATGAACCAAGAGAAAAGATAGGATTCTGGCCCTGTCTTGGCATCAGGATATGATGCTAAGAGTTGCTGGAGCCAAGTAGTTCCACTCCTAGGACAACCAACAATGAAAATGATATTGCTCCCTGAATATTCCCTAGCGCTCAAATTTCGTCTTGTGTATGTGTAGTAATCAATTGGTACAAAACTTTGTCTAATAATTTACTCAGTAATCTGTGAACGAGGTTCATACTTTCTCTGTATTGTCTCTTTTTTCCTTTCTCTCGAAATTCGGAATCGCTTCCAAGAAGATGATGTGAAACGGTTTGTATCTGGCATACTTGAACCCGATATGTGAAATATCTCGATGCATTTTGTCACCCGCTAGATTCTGCCAAATAAGTACGATGCATTCACACGGCTTTTCTTGAAGAAGGATGCAGTATGAGCCAGAGCACACATGGCGAGATCAAGGATAGTACGCCGAAGAAGGTACTTTCTATTTCTTGCACTGGCCTGTTTACTCACTGCCATGCCGTTGTATGTCATAATGGTCACTCCATCATCCGCACAAAACTCGGCTCTGCTAGGCAGCAGTGGGAGTAACAATATCGATTGGGCTTCTCTTATTGGCGTAAATTACAGATGGGGTGCTCTTCATGCGAATGGCAATGCACCCGCGCCATCGGTAAGTCTTCCTGAAATGAAAACTAATGGATGGAATTTGATCAGAGTTCCGATAGGTTGGGATACTGAACTTAACAATCCTTCAGCATTTGACGCTGCCCTTTCAACTCTTGCGAGCCAAGCAGATCAGGACGGAATCTATGTCATTTACGATTTCCACGCCATTAATGCAAACGGATGGCCTTCCTCTCTAGTTTCGCAATATGGAGTAGATGGACTCTATACGGCGTGGTGGGCAAATCAAGTCACATACAACGGTCAGAACGGATGGCAAGCGCAGTTTGATGATCTTTGGAAGAATGTGATTTCCACTGTGGATTCTCATCCTTCCACTCTTGGTTATGAGATTATGAATGAGCCGCCATCAATGGGCGAAAGCGAGCTCCCATATAATCAATTTGTATACAACAACATTCGCATGTTAAGTGCGAAGACGGTCATCTTTGGGGCACCCTTTTCCACCCCTGGTGGTGGTCCGACTTTCGGAACCTCACCAGCTCAGGCAGTCAAACCCTCGGGCACAAATATCGTAATGGATGTACACGATTATGATGATACATCTGGAGTTCTCACACATATTCAGCAGTGGCAGCAAGTCACTGGTCTAGCGGGAATCGTGATGGGAGAATTTGGTGCCAGAAGCGCCAGTTCGCAATCTGCAGCGCAGAGTTATTTGCAGACTTACTATTCTGCCTTCAAGCAGACTGGGATTGCATCAACATATTGGGCTTGGGAGTGTGGTGCGTCAACGACTGCTACGGGAAATAATTTTCTCATCCTTCTCGACAATTCTTGCAATCAATGGTGGATTGACAATGCGATAGTACAGACACAGAACCAAGTTTATGGTGGAGGGTCCACGACCACAACATCGACCTCAAGCACACAATCAAAGATGAGCTCCACTAGCACTTCAATTACATCAACAACATCATCAATGTCTTCAACAACAATCTATTCGTCGTCTTCCTCTACCTCACAGTCCTCTTCATCAACTATTTTTCCTGAAGTACAAACTTCCACCTCAAGCTTTTCACAGAACTATACTCAACCAAGAACGAACAGTGACACCACCACAATAACTTTCACGACTTCTCCGTCCCTTGGGAATGAAGCACTTGCCCCCTCACCCTCTTCGTCGTCCTTGGCCAACGGAACTGCCATAACATACAGTTTCGCATGTTATGAAATCGCGTTGGTCGGAGGCCTGCCGCTCATAAGCAAGACTGTTAGTAAAGGCAGAAAGAGTTATAGTGAAACAAGCCATGGATGGCGTTGGTAGATAACGAGAATGCTCAAAGCTGCTAGTTTTCAAGTAGCGATGAGTATAGCGGTGATATCCTTCACCAAGGATGTTACCATGGATAATCCCATGCGTAGCCTACCTTTCGTAGCGTTTTTCTCGCAACTAACCAGACTGACAGTTTATCGGAGAAAGACAGATCTTCTTTCCAAGATCCTGCCTTTGCCTTCCGTATAAAGCCGCTAGGTCTTGCACTCTCTTTCTTTGCTTGGGCTTTGCTCTTTTCAATTGCATCGAATAGCACATTCTCATCCCATTCTAGCTTCAAAAACTGACTCAAGTCACGTAGGGTTTTATCTGTATTCTTCCAAAGATCTTCGTATCTTAGCTGGTAGAATTGCTCAGGAGGAATTTTCTTTGATGCGCCGAGAACAGTCTCCACATGCTCGACCCATAGCCTCGCGGCTTGTCTTGCCGACCCGGGCGACCAGTCGCTACCCCAAGAAGACTTTGACGCAGCAAGTAGCGAACTGACAACATCTCGGCCGTCACGCAATATATGTACTATGCGACACTCAGGTAGCATCTCAATAATCTCAGGAATGAAGAAGGAATGTTTAGGTGTCTTCTCTACGAAGATCTCTTGTGGACCAAGACCTCCAACCATCGGCTCCATTAGTTTATGCATATATTCTCTAAGTATAGTAATAAACTGAGTTTCTTCGAAATAGTAACACAACCCGGTCCATGATTCGTTTCTACTAGATTTATGATGGGTTTTGAAATCTTTCTTCGATGCGCGGAGTTGTGAGCCCAGGTACCATGCGAATAAGTGCGATTCTCCGCCCGAATGAACTTTCGGATGTGAGGCTAGAAGTTTTCTAAGCCAAGTTGTACCGCTTCTCGGGCAACCAACTATGAAGACAATGTTGCTCCCCATGTACTCTTGTGAAATCATTTTGCTAGGCTTCTCTTCCGTGGTCTATCATTTATTTTACAAACAACATTTTTAGATTCTTTATCAATTAGAGTAGATTGCATCGCTAAAGTATGGATTAGGAACCGGAACCAGACTATTCCTTCTTAATCGTAAGACTATTTTGGCCAGACCGCATGCAACTCTCTGACTCAATGAAATACTTTCATTACTGGCGAAAGGCGGTCGGCCTATCCTGAAAAAATCCTTGTACTTGCTATACCTAGTAACAAATCGAGATACCAAACTAGTCTCACGCTTCACTCGAACCGTTATCGACTTATGCGGAGGATGAGAATACGGATAACTTTCGAAAGCATACTTTCCTAATGCGTCAGCTCTAGCCCAAAAATCCCAATCCTCAGTCCAATTAATATCCCTCCACCCTCCGACCTCGATAACCACTTTACGTGGCGCAATTGTAATGTTTGATGCTTCTTTCTCACTTTTCTTTGTCCTCTTTGTCATCATAACGATCCCTTCGTGCTTTTCGTGATAGAGGTCGATTAGGCGGTTAACGTTCTCAGGGATGAATTCATCGTCGCAATCCATGCATGCAAGTATGTAATCTCCCTTCGAGTTTTCGAAAGCAACCTGCCTACCAAGCCCCCGAGTGCATTTTTGCGACACGTGTTTGATCAGGCCCGCCCGTTGGTACTCTTCCAGGATCTTGCTCGACTCGTCCTTGCTCTTATTATCGACAATGACTATTTCGATATTCTTGAGCTTTGAAAGCGGAAGAAGGCTCTCGATGCTCTGTCTTAGTGTCTTTGCATCATTGTAAGAGAGCATACAAATGCTGTAAAGAGGCATTTTCTTGCTACAGCTTTTCCGCGACTAAAGAGAATCAGAACATCCCAAGGGTACCATCTCTCTTTGCGCGATGCATCGACCAGCGGAAAATGCGGACGCTTATCGGAAAAAGGACGCACGCCATCGCGATCGCTATGAGAAAAGGAACAAGCACAGTTGGATTCGTGAGACTTCCATTGTCGAGAACAGAGATCCTCATTATGTCATAGATCCATGTCTGGGGAATAAAGTATGATATGTAAGAAAGATGAGAAGCGACGCTGTTCAGATGAGAGATCGGGAAAGTCATTCCAGCGAACAGTTGAGCAGAAATATTGATGGCCCACGTGACCGGATCATTGGTCTTTGTAACGATTCTCAAGCCAGCTGAAATCATCGACAGACAAAAGATAACCACACTCGAAATAGCTATTGCAACTATCAGCGATATGATGTTGACACTGAACGCTGCGTGAAAGACGTAGATACCTATGAACAACTGTGGAATGAACATTATTACCGATAAAAGGTAGGTCCATCCTACTCCGCCGAGAACAAATGTTGGTGTTTTAATGCCACTCATTAGAATTGTTTCGAGAGTCCAAGGGTTTACTCTCTGCTGAACACCTTGGTTTAAAGGCATAACAAGTTGAGCAACAAGTATCCCGCTCACCAGAAATGAAACGTAACTTGTCGTGTAAGCAGGACCGAATATACCAGCGGTTTGAGCGACGGGCGACTGATTGAATGTTCCGATAAAACCCCATGAGGCAATCCCCATCAACCCTCCGATGATGCTTGTAAAGGCCTGCGTTTTGTATGTGGCCCATTTGGTCATATCTCTGTGTATCAGAGCGAGCGATTTCCGAGGTTCTATAGGAAGCTCGAATTTCACTAGACCGCCCTCTTTGTCAGTGCAATGAACGCTTCCTCCAAGCTTGGCTGCGAAGCTTCGAGATATGTAATCGTCAAGTTCATCTTCGATAGAGTTTCAAATATCTTTGTATAGTTGATGTCTTTCGCTCCCTCAACATGGAGCATCATTTCGGCAAGATTTCCGTTGTCTGATGCATCCACGTTAGTGACTCCGTCAATTAGCTTAAGGTTTTTCACAAGATCAGTCCAAGAAACAGCAATTTGTCCTGTTACGAGTATGGACATTACTACTTTGTCCGCGACGCTATGTCGTATCTCATCAGGCGTGCCAGTCATGATCAGATTGCCTGTACGAAGCAGGGCGATCTTATCGCAGATCTGCTGAGCTTCCCAGAGGTTATGCGTAGAAAGAATTATCGTCTTTCCACGTTCTTTTGAGAGTATGTCCTTCATCAGCTTTCTAAATTCTGAAGCAGAAATTGGATCCAACCCAGATGTCGGTTCATCAAAGAGCAAGACAGAAGCATTACTCAAAAGCGCTCTGCATACAAGCAGCTTTCTTGACATTCCTGTGGAGTATTTTTGAAACATGGTATCCGCTTTCTCGGTCAGACCAGAAAACTCCAAAAGCTCATCTATCCTGGCGTGAGCTTCTTTCGTTGGCATGCCGTAAAGAGACGCGTACAGTTCCAAATTTTCCCTGCCAGACAGTCGTCTTTCAAAACCAATTCCCTCGGCCAGAACAGCCTGCAGCATACGCGTCACCTTTCTAGGGTTACGGACAACGTTCACGCCCTGAACCAGGGCCTTTCCCGAGTCTGGAGTCACGAGTGTCGCGAGAATCTTCATCAGAGTAGTCTTGCCTGCTCCATTTGCGCCAAGCAGGCCGAAAACAGCGCCTTGTTCAACGTTGAAACTCACGTTGTCAAGCGCTATGATCGACCTATCATTCTGGGGCCGCAGAACTCTAATGAATTTTCGGAGATCAAACCCACCCGCTCGTGACCTTCTTGTTGTCGCACTGTAGCGTTTCCCAAGATTTATGATCTCCACTGCAGGGCGATTAGAATCCATTAATTGCAACCTACGCTGAAATAAGCACAGTATCTTCGGCCGGATTTAAGTGGTTTGTTTCGCAAAAGAGACACTTTCTAGCATGGCTCGGTCAGATTGGGAATAGGGAGGAACCGTGAGAGCTCTCAATAGAAAATCTGAGAGAATATAGCAAATTCAGAAATGAGATGAGCTCCTCATTATATCTAGTTTGCGGCAATTTCAAAGATACTTGGAAAAACCTCTTGCTTTGCTCTCTCATGCGTTCCTTCGCAGTCGATGTCAAGACGCCCTAGTTAAGAGCCATGCTACTCTAAAGTCGATAATATCGAGGTTAGATACGTACAAATTATAGGCAATTCTTTTACGCGCAGAAAAGGCCCATTTCATTTGGAAGAGTAAACTGGGAGAAAATCTTGTCAGGCATTAGTAATAGAGCCTGTCTTACCATCGTCTTCCGGAAACATTCCATTCGCAGTTAGAAAAGGAAGAGACAAGAACAATTTGTGGAGCCTTGGGTTTTCAAAGCGGTTTCATGTTCCACTAATTCGAGTTCTATCAACCGATTTCTATTTCTGGAAATTGCCATTTGTTCTGTTTAATTCTTTCAAGTTGAATCCAAAGGAAGAGAAAGATGGCACAGTATCAATGAATTTGTACGGACGTAGGATCAAGCTTTTGCCGCCGCATGCCGCAATGGTATTTGGCGAGCTCCGAATGTGGGAGAAAAGTTACCTTCCAGTCGATCTCAAGGGAAAGGTCGTCTTGGATGTCGGTGCTGGCTGCGGGGAGACTGCGATTTTCTATCTGAAACACGGAGCGGAAAAAGTGATTGCGATAGAACCAAACCCGAAGGCCTTTGAGCTTCTCAAAGAGAATCTGAGCGGGTTGAACGTCGAAGCAATAAACACTCAATTTAATCTAAGCCATCTGCAGTTGCAGCATGACTTTATGAAGATGGACGGCGAGGGATGCGAGAAACTATTACTCAGCTATGAGGGAGAGATCAAGCCTTGCGTAATCGAAGCTCACTCCTTCAATGTGTCGGGAGAAAACGATCTCGGTCCCAAATTGGCAAAGAAATTCAACCTCAAAATGAAAGAATTGAAAATTAGAAACGAGCTCCTCTGGAGCTAATGCATTGATATATTTGAGTTAAGTCAATATGGTACGCTTTTTCTCAAGCTTCGCATCCCCAGAATCCTTAGCATTGAACATAGATTCCTTCGTCCAGAATGAAGAGGATGAATTTGAAACTAACCTCTTTGGATCCTGCATTCACTTCAACTATCTTTAATCTAGACCCCGTGGTCTAGAATGAATGGGATGAATTTGAAATCTACCTCTTTGGATCCAGGATTCATCTCAGGGTGTACTCTTATGTGTTTGACGAGGCGAAGTCTATTGAGAATATTCAAAAGCGAGTAGTTTCAATTGAGAAGTAAAACCTTGGCGGAAGTGAGATTCTAGACTTGAGTTCGTATCAGAGATTCCCGCAGAGAGCCCGCCAAGCTGTACAGGTATTGTCAGTAGCGATAACACTTGCACTCGTAATAGTGGCACTGGCAGCCGGCCTATATTTTGGAGCGGGGAGTGCGCAACCTCAAACAAGCACAACGCAACGCATTAACCTGCCAACCACGAGCAGTTCATCATCTGGGGCCACAACCCCAACGACTCAATACGTCACAAGCTACAAGACGACACTAGAAACCGTGACTAGCAACGGCGTAACCTACACAATAACTGCTACGACCGCAGTCATCTATGTCACTGTAACCTCTACGACAACAACAACAAGCAATTTCACCAGCGTGTCTACAACCACTACTGCGAACAGCACTATCTTTGCTACTAGTACTCTGACAACCGTGTCCAATGGCACTATCACCACTACAACAACCGCGACTCAGACACTTGTGTCAAATAGTACATCTACCGCTTTGAGCACTATAACGACGATTTTGACAACCGTTTCCAATAGCACAATCACTTCCTATAGCACAACAACGACGACAACGACATCGTACAGCTACAATGCGACTACGACATGCACGCTCGGTGTACCGCCGTGCTAAAGGTCAACGAATTTTCAAAACCCGATCTTATGGTTTAGACAAGAGCTCATCCGAAAATTGCACAATTCTGGGCACCGAACTGTAGAGATTTGGAGCAATGAGAAAGGATGGACGCAGTAGATCATCTCTTCCTCTAGCGGAAGATCCGCGAATCTGCCGACTTGATAAACTGCTGACCGTGTACAATTATCTCGCGCTCATTGACAATAGATTAGGAAAATAAAGATTCAAACAGAACTCATGGAAACAATGAATTCTTTGTGGTTTCTAGAATAGTTCTGTTTGGCGAGGCCTCATTTCAGCTTCTGAAAAAGTGGAATGTCATAAGTAGAAGTGAAAGCAATGGCTTTGGACTCTCATCCAATTCATGGTCGAACCCCGGTGTATAAAAGGGACTGTACAAAAACGTAACCAGAAATGAATTTTTTCTGTGAGACAATGTATCTAGTGGTTACCATTTGGTAGAGTTTTTGCTTTGAATCCGAACAGCTGCTCACTCTTTGGAATATAGGTGAGGGCCTCCAATCTATTCGAAAGAGAGTGCTCAGATCTTAACCCCCTTTTCACACTGGAGTACATGCTGATTGTGGTTATGAAATAGCTATCCACAAAGAAACAAAGGAAAGTTCAATCTATTATATCGGATCCCGAAGGAGAA
>VFSW01000771.1_pt1 | contig 47741 bp, 51 predicted proteins | sample 5358111 | NCBI WGS metagenome assembly VFSW01 (sample SAMN11554181, study PRJNA540505) | mine drainage metagenome | isolation source: sediment from site ElyBrook_90M | place: USA: Ely Copper Mine, Vershire, VT | collected 2017 | reverse complement strand
CCATTTTCATTAGTTTCAGTACGTTCACATTTAATACATTTTCGACATCTGTAAGCAACGATAGGATATTTGTAGACAAATTTCGCAGGTAAATCAGATTCGCCAAGAATGGCAGGCAAATTATCTGTTTCCATTCCTTCCCATTCATGACTACAAATTTTCTGAAATATTTGTTTCTGAAAAAATGAAATGATTGCAATAGTGATTGCAAACATTGATAACAAAATGCTTGTCATTTCACATATCCTCTTGCACGGAGAAACAACGCCTCATCACGTTGAAATCGAGCATCTGCAGTTTGATACGTTGCAGGTTCATCTTTGATAGTGTAGTGGTACGTTACACGTGGAATGTAACCACTGATCTTTGCATTGTGCAAAACCGGAAGGTATATCGCTTGGTCACCGGCTCGACGAATGTATTCTCCGTCTTCGCCTCTGAAGTTCATGTCATTGACATCATTCAGCAGGCATTTGCGAAATGTTTTGAGATGGGAACTCACCCATGGATGTTTGTAAGGATCTGCACCTTCTGGTAACGGGCCGCTGATATTTTTGTCGCTGTATGCCCACCGATGAGCAGTCCAAATTGCATCAGCATTTGTTTGCTCGTACGCTGAGTTCAACATCATCAATGTATCTAAGTCAGTTAGCCAATCATCGGCATCGATACGACAGACGATATCAGAATTTTCGCATTGTGAAATACCGAACAGAACGTTTGAAACTTCCCATTGTTTTCCTCGCTTTGGATCATCACCATTCCAATGAATTTGGATTTTGGACTGATCTTTGTTCATACGACCAAGTAGTTCTTGAAATCCAAAAATGATCTTGTTTGACTGTATTTGTTCTTCTTTCGAAGAAACATCATCTATCAAAATCAATTTCCAATTGTCGTAAGACTGACCACAAATCGAATGAAGCATCTGTCCCAGATATTGGGATGCATTGTACATGGGCGCGACAAAAACAAATCGGTTACTCACTTAGAACCTCTGCCATTGTTTTTGCACACCACTCGTTCATTGATTTTGAAAATGGCCACATCCATGCGTACTCTGCGCTGGTAAAATGATTGACGATTTGTTGCTGACGGATGTCATCCAGTGGGTATCCATAATCGCGATACGCCCTAAGCGTTTCTGTGTACGCTTCTTTTTCAAACTTTGCACGGAAAAATGCTAAACCTACAGGGAAGAAAACGAACAGGTACAGAAAAGAAAACCATAAGACACCATGAGCTTTTGCTTGTCTCATGTGAACCCTTTCGTGCCGAAGCGTAATCAATTTTGCGGCTTCCACGTAGTTGTCCCAACCTGCGGGTACGTACACCGTGTACCCGAGAGTGGTTGTGAAGTGATCCATGAATAGCGACATCTTACCTAAAGTAAGCACCTTCAAGAAGAAACCAATGGCCTTCATCAGCTTGCTGTCAGCCTTGCGAACAAGACGAAACTTTGGAAACTCTTTCAGGATCTCTGTCTCAAGCTCTGAAGTCGTTCGTACGATATCACCAGTCATCACGACCGATGCCTTCCTTCGTGAGGAGCACTTGACCATAATCGCGATCTTTTTGGTTACGATCATCATTGAACATAAGGCGATCCATCAAGATCAACTCTTTCTCAACGCACCCAAACTCAGGTTCGATGATCTCATCAATGAGCTTGCTACATTGAATTCCAGGGTCGTTCTTTGATTTCATGTGGTAGTCGTCAAAGAGAAGACACTTGTCGAAACGATTCTTGCAACCTTCCCAATCCAACTTCGTTCCCTCGTAGGAGTGATCTCCATCGATGTATACGAAGTCGTACTTCTTTTCGATCTGTGGGTATGCATCGGCACTTGTTCCCTTGACGAATTGAATTGATTTAAACATCTCTGCAGGGAAAACTTGTTGCAAGCTTTTGAGGTAATTCTCATCGATGTTTGGATCCACTGTTGTCACTGTTCCTTGCACGCCTGCATCCCAAAACGCCTTTGCAGCACACATCGTAGCATAACCACGACCGAAACCGATCTCCAACATCGATTTCATGTTGTACGTACGAATGAGGTAATAGATGAGGATACCACGTTCGTAGTTTGAACGATAGAAGGCACCATACTTCTTGTAGTTTTCGTCGTTTTGTGCACGGTTTCGTTTTGCGGTGTACTCACCGATGTAATCAAAGTCACCCATCACGATGCTTGGTAACGAAACGCCCATAGTTTCAAGCTTTTGTTTGATATCGATCGTCTTCATGTCATCACCTTAGGTTGCGTACGGGAACACGTAATGTGAGGAGTCGTCGTAACACCATCCCATTGTCTGTGCCAGATCCATCCACCCAATTTTTCCTTCATCTGTTTCGTTCTTTCAACGATCATTTCGTCAGTGACATCTGCCCAGGGAATTCCGAACATCATGTTATTCTTCGCAGTGTCAGACGTGTCTTGATCCCACAATGCCGCCCAATGGTTCTGCCAATAATCACGGTACAGCCTAATCTTTCGTGGAAGATCGAACCAGGAGTAATGAAACACTGGTGGGAGTTGTGAAACTACGTGGTTGAACCAGCCCTCATATTGTTTCCTCGCGTTCTCATCTCCCGCCATTCCGATCTTTCGGACGTTATCAATTTCTGCGGTGTAAAATCCGATGAATGGAACACGTTCACCAGTTGTCTTGCTAATCATGTCACAACCGTCAGTTCCTGGAAGGGCATATGGTTGCCCATCTACGTCTGTCTTTCGTAGTTCTACAGGAATGCCATGAGTGATATCAGGATTGTTCCTTGACAATCTCCATTTCCATGGTTGAATGTCCATACGGACCTTTTCTGGACCACCCCAATATTCAATGACTGGGAGTGCAATTATGTCGATGCTTTTGGGCATGTTCCTTGCTAACTCGTAGATCTTTGCAGCATCATCTTCATGAACGATTTCATCAGAATCCATCTGCCAACAGAAATCTTTTGAACACATAGCTCTGGCTTCGGCTTTTTGCATGCCATCGAAGATTGGATGTCGTTTCGATGACCAGTCGCGTTTGACTTGCTTGACCTTAAGTTTCAGAATTGGTTCTTTCGTCGTTTCGTCCTGTGTTGCGTACTCGGCTGCCAACCTCAGTAACACTTCATACGTGCCATCTGTTGACCCACCGTCGACAACACAAACTTCGTCACAAAATTGAAGCATGCTCTCGATGCACTGTACGAAAGGATATTCTTGTTTGACGCAATTGTATGCACTGGTGTAGCCAGAGATTTTTGGCTTATAATTCATCATTTCTTTGATTCCGTTCCAAAACAATTCGGGTGCCGTGAAAAGATATCCTTCAATATCTTCAACATTGTCTGTTGCAAACCATTCTTCGTCCTTGTGTTGAACATTATCATTCAATTCAAGCTTGCAACCTAACAACTTTGCTTCAATGACCATGCGAGGACATGTATCACCGCCCTTTGGAAGGTAAACAAATCCTTCTGCTGTTGAAAGTCTGGCAAGCAATTGATCATACGGCATGTTCCATACGACTTCGTAATCTTTTCCGTTGTCTTTACACCATTGTTCTGCAAGGTCTGCGCCCTTGATCCATGAGTTCGAACCAAGAACAATCCATCCCTTTCGTTCTTTTTCGGAAGAAAGCGCGCGTAGATTTTTGATCGTACCCAATGTTGCTTTGTCAAAGACGCTTGACAAGACAATGTTGTCTTTGTCAGTGAGGAAAGGAAATGTCTGGAGGTAGATTTGTTTTTGCTTCTCTGACATCCACCACAATCCCATCGAACCAAAGTAAAAAGCTGACACCATCTTTCCTGTTGTGTTATCAGCACAATCACAAGGTGATCCTGTTTCGAGAAGGTGTTTTTCTGGGGATCTTGCTCTACAAAATTTGTAATCGTATTCGACGATGCTGTATTTGAGGTTTGCAACTATGCTAGGGATCAAGCTTGGATTCATTGAAGCAAAGTTTCCAAAGATCCAAAACTTATCGACTCCTTGTTTTAACAGCTCCATGCTGACGTCCTTTGCATGCAACTTAAAAACATCGAACGGGCTGGAAGATATCAAGGCTTCTGTGGTCAGTTCTGCTCCTCCAACATAATCAGAGACAAACATATCTGAGACAAAAACGATCTTTGCAGTTTGTGGTATCGATATCCGCGGCCCGAACGGGCTGGTATTCATATCAAACACTTGTGATTACCTCGTAATGATTATACGCCTCTGTGTAAGACTGTTCACGATTCATGAACTTCTTCGTGAGCGAGCTACTTAACAACTGATCGACTATCTTAAATTTCTTTAATGATCTTAAAATCGAACGACGGCAACAGCGCTTTAAAGTTAATCGCGCGTCGAGGGAAAATGACGAAAAAACCGAGTACGAATGTTAACAATGAAGTGTTTAGGGTCTTGGAAGACACGCAACGAACATTGGAAACGATCAGAGAGTTACCTGCTTTGACAGGCGGATTTAACGCTTTGATGAGCAAAATCGATGACTTACAAGAATCACAAAATAAGCTTATAGACGAAGTCACCGCGATACGCTTAGCGATTTATGACCCTGATGAGGGAATTTATGCGCGAATCAAAAACTCAGCAAATCAAGAACGCGTAGAAGAAGTAGAAAAAGCTGTTACATCATTATCAGTGTGGAAAGACGGCACAGAAAAAAATGTTGAAGCTGCTCTGAACACAGAAAAGATCGTTGCTACACAACAGAATGACATCAATTCGCTAAAGAAGTTCAAAGAAACAACATACGACGTGTTAAAAAAGATTGGAATCGGCGCGATTGGTGCCGGTCTTACGTTGGTTTGCAAAATCGTATATGTGATTCTTACCGAGCACATACACATCTTCTAAAGGTGTTGTATGATGTGCTTTAGTGATTGCATATACGTTCGAAAATGTTAAGAAGTCGTTGTTTGACGTTCATGATGCCTTGTCGTCGATAGATGAAAACGTCAAAACAAACGTACTCTCGTGCACGAGGGGACGTCAACCACAACTCAAGACACGACTCCAGACATTGTTCTGACTGAAGTTTAAATCACAGATTGATTCAACGATCTATTCGATCATCTTAGAACATGCGATCTCTGCTGAAAAGCTTGGTCCTGGTGGGTTTGACGAATGCATCAAAATTGTCATGAGTGCTCTGAAAACCTTGAAACAGGGTAATCACCATCTAGACCTCGTGAATGCATCTCGCGACATCCTGAGTTCAGGATCTTCCATTGCCAAAGCATCTGACATTCCTTGGGTTCTGAACACGTATGCTTCCGACATGAAATCAGATGTGCGAGAAATGTTTCTCTGTGCAATCTCTTCTGCGGGTTTTGCAGGTAGGATCGTTGTAGAAAAATCGCGCTCAGACGTTTCATCAATAGAGATCATAAAAGGTTACACGTTTGAAACATCTCCTTCGTGGCATTTGACTGTCAAGCTTGACAAACCACGTGTTATTTGCATCGATGGATTCATCGAAAGCGTGTCTGAAATTCATCATTTTCTTGAAGCATCGTCTGAGGCAAAAGAGCCTGTTTTGATGTTTGTGAGAGGGTTACATGATGACGTCAAGAACACTCTAAAGGTTAATTTTGATAGAGGCTCGTTGGTTGTCATACCAATCATCGTTCCGTTTGACCTCAGCGGAATGAATACGTTGAAAGATGTATCAATTGCGTGTGGTTGTAACTTAGTTTCAAACCTTTCTGGTGAATTGATCAGTTCAATCACATACTCTGGACTTTCATCAATAGATTCTGCATCGCTTTATCACAATAAGGTCGTGTTGATGAATAAGAAATCAAGGCGTTCTGTTGCCGCTCACGTAAAAGATCTTAGGTCTCGTCGTGATGATCAAAACGTCGATGATGTTGCTAAGTTGTTAGACAACAGAATAAGGTCGCTTTCTCCCAATCACGTTGTGATTAGGTTGTCGGATGACAAAGATTTCATCACAAAGTCTCAGTCGATCGATTATGCGCTCAGGGCTTTGCGATCTTTGATCGATTATGGTACGATATCATACGAAGGAAAAAAGCAACTGACAGCGACAGTTGTGGCATCTTCAATTCATGCAAAAAAGTGCATCAACATGTTGTCATCTGTCGGTGCAATCTTAGCGTAAAACAACAATCGTAACTTCACCCGTTGTTGAGTCTTTGACTTCACGAAGCTTTTGACTGTTGTTTAGCGCACTTAACACTTTCAACGTTAGTTGGTAATTAACGCCCGCTTTTTTCGAAAAGTCTTTTGCTAGCGTTTCAACAGCAGTCTGTTCAAGCTTTTTTGTGGTTTGTTGGCCTACACTTCCTCCTCGTGGATCAGCTGGTTTTTCTGATCCTGCGCTTGAAGGTGTGGTGACGTCCGGATTTTCTGTCGGTGCTCCTGCGGTTGAACCTGTAGATTTGTTCGATTGAACACCTGGTTGTGATCCTTTTGTTTCAGCGCCACCAGTTCCTGTCACTTGAGATTGCATGTCTTTTGCAACGTCAGCCGCATGTACTCCACCTTGCATCTTTTTCACTGCAGGTGCGACCGCATTGATTGGCGCAGTGATGAGTTCTTGAACAAGTGCTTTCGTATCAATGTACGGGATTCGTTTGAATGCACCAAATATTCCCCCTGGCGCTAGTGCCTTGAGCATCTGATCAGCAACGGTTTTTAGCTTTCCTGTAGGAGCAGAGCCGTCTGCTTCATTTTGAGATGGCCCAGGCCAATGTGAACCTACGGGGTCATCAGCAAACGTTGATTCTTTGTCAGTTGAAACTGTTTTTTCAATTCCAGATTTTTTGGGTTCAGCCAAAAGCGTTGAGAGGCTTTTTGAAGTGTCGATATTTTTCAAATTACCAACATTGTTCTTTATGATTACAGGCATTTGAGCGAACCCACGTTCTAGAGCGTCGGCAAATGTTGTGATCTTCACCACTGGATTGTCGATGCCAACCTTGGTTTTAAGCTTTGACCACGCTTTTGCGATAGGTCCGCCTGCAGTGTATTTGTTAAGTTCTGTCACTGCAACATCGATAGCTTTCGACAAAACCGGGAGCTGAGGATTTGCAATGCTTCGAAGTTTATCGATGATTTGTGACACTTTATTTAGGTCTTCTTCATCAATGACCTCAATGAGCAAGCCCGCGACACGATGTTCTTCGATGATGCGTTGGTTTGCTAGCTTGACGTGTTCTTGTAAGGCGATGAGCTTTTTTACATCGTGCCTTCTCTTGAGCGATTGAGCCATCTTTTGAAACCCCTATCCGTTTACGTAAGGTAAGTATGTGGTTACTTTCAGAGGAGGCTCATATGAACAAACGTGACCGCATCAGCAAAGCTTCGTATCTTTTGCTTGATAACGTGAAGCGTTCTGTGTCTGGTGCCATTCAAGAGTTGGTTCGAACCGGTCGATTGAAGATCGACAAACGAGAAGTTCCGGGACTTGTTTTTGTAATGATGTCGATGGTTGAGTCAGGATATCACACAGGTTACAAAGACTTTATGAAGATCGTTGATCAGGCTCTTGACGAAATTCCTGTTGATACAAAAAAGAACAAGCTTAAACGTATCCTTGGGATAGGAACATCGAAGTAATATGTCAACAGGACAAAAACATTTGGTTCGTTGTCGTTGCGTTTTGCCTCAGTTCAAAAAAATGCAAGATCCACCAGCACATCAATTTGTTGTGTTTTCTGTGATCGATGACACTGATAAGGTCATACCCAAGATTGTTCAGTGTCCTAATTGTGGTCTTGTTCACAAAGTGACAGATTTAACAAAATCAGAAATTGCAATGAACAGAGACAGCTCGTCCGCGACATTGACGATCGATGATATAAAAACTTCATTACCTGAAAACATTGCAAATGCACTTGAAACTAATAATGTTGATCTACCAACGTGGGAAGCAATTCAGTTTGAACATGAAAACAAACGATGGGGCCAATCATTTGTTGTCTTGACTAGTGAAGAACAAGATGGTATGCGAAGTGGAAAATACATGAGGTTGTTAGGTGATAAGTTGTTCGAAATCAAACAATTCAATCGAGAAGAGGTGACTAGTGAGTGAAGTGGTTAGATACGGAAAATCACCAGGTGAAAAAGTAGCTGAAGAAAATCTTGAATGCCGACAGATTGTTAGAGAGATTTCTAATTACGGCATCACGCAGAGACAACAAATGATGCTCATTTACTTGTTGGCTCTAGAACTTGAGAACGTTGAGAAGATGAAAGTCATTACAACCATGGTAAAAGAGGTGGCGGGCGACGAATTGTTTTTGGTAGCAAATGATGAGGAGAACCAAAATGGGAAGATCGACGCTTGAGCCTAAGGCAATCGCAAACACAGAACATTCACAAGATCTTGAGTCAATGTCACAAGAAGAAGTCGAACATGCAATGCTTCAACACTCGGTGAACAATTCACGTATTGTGTTTTTGTATGGTGAAGTTTCAGAGCAATCGATTTCACAAAGTGTTTATCAGTTGTTGCACCTTGCAGGACAAAACAACAAACCGATCTACCTTGTGGTTTCTTCATACGGAGGATCTGTTGATGAGATGTTTTGTTTGTATGACACGATCAAATTTTTACCGTGTCCTGTTCATACAGTTGCTTTGGGAAAAGTGATGTCTGCGGGCGTTCTTTTATTGGCGTCTGGCATAAAAGGAAAACGCATGATGGGCCGATCTGCACGACTAATGATTCACCCAGTTTCGGGAGGTTCATATGGAACAGTATTTGAAGTGATCAATGCAACAAATGAACATCAACGTATTCAAAACTTGTTGGTGGAAAATTTGATCAAAGAGACGAAGCTGTCAAAGAAACAACTCAATGACATCATGAAAAGCGGTACAGATTGTTACATGACAGCAGACGAAGCACTAAAATTTGGAATCATTGACAAGATTATTGGTGATGAAAAATGAACTTCTTTTTATTGCACCTCAACTCGTCGTGTCAATAAACCGTATACAGATTTTTGCTGTGTGATACGATCTCTTACAGGAGAAACCAATGGATACTGACAATAAAGGTCCCATCCTTGAAACATGGGATGAGATTAAAGCAATCATGAATGAACTTGAACTTCACATTGTAAAGAACGCTCGGGGCGTCGCGGCCGCCGGCGTTCGTGCACGTAAAGGCCTTCGCGAGATCAAAAAGAAGGCTTCACATCTAGTGAAACTCACTGTTGAAATGGACAAGACAAAGAAGGTTGAAGCAAAGGACGAGTGACAGTTACACAGCTCTCGTTGTCGTTCAAAACCCCACGATGTGGGGTTTTGTCGTTTCTGAGTGGGTAGTTATCACGAGGACAACAACATGGCTTCAATAAACACCAGAGCAATTTTGTCAGACATACATGATTTTGATCTTGATCCAAAAATTGCACATACCGTTAATGGCAAAACAAAAAGACTTCGAACTGAATTGATTGCAACTAAGGCAGTCGTAGATCAAACAACAGAAGAAACAACACAACCTCAAGTCATAGAGTCTGTAAAAATGACCGAAGCGTCAATTGTTGCAGATCTGACTGTCGATGAAGATAAGGTTGATTTGGTTCTAGAAAAACAAGAAGTCAAGAAAGTCGAATCAAATGAAGATGAAAAGCTTGATGATGTTGACAAACATGTCAAATTAGAAGTTGATCACACTGCATTAGAGACTGAAGAACAAAAGCTTGATGACTAACACATCTTTTTGATTTTTTCAAAAATGTTTTTTTCAATCTGACAAATACGCATCCTCGTTAGATCGTAAATTTGCCCGATCATTTGAAGAGTATATGGCCCGTTCTGTGCAGAAATGATAACGCAATTATGCCCCTCAGGATGCGCAATCCAGTGTTGGCATCTACTTCTTTGGCAATCAACGTTACATTGGGCATGCATTGCAAAACATGTTGTGCCCGTGAGAACTTTGCCTCCGTCAGATTGGACAACTGTTAGCTTTTTCTTGCCTTGTTTCATTTGGCGTTATGTATAGTGTAATCATGAAGTGCTTCTATGTACATAGATTTCACTGTGGGTTTTGAAAAAATGGTAAAGACATACTGTCTAGATACGAACGTATTGCTTAGTGATCCTGAATCAATTCATGCATTTCAAGAGCATAACATCATCATTCCGATGGCTGTTCTTGAAGAACTCGATCGACAGAAAAGTCGTCCTGATGAAGTGGGAAAGAATGCTCGACATGTTAGTCGTGCACTTGATACGATGCGCTCGAACGGCATGAGCCTAACGAAGGGAGTTCCACTACCTGGAGGCGGGACGCTTCGTATTGCATCTATCGATGAGTTTGTCTTGAAAGACATGCCTTCTGAACTTCAAGTGGCAAAGGTCGATAACTTGATCATTGCATTCATGAATCAAATGGTTCGTGCGGCAGCAAATCAAGACGAAAAAGACAATTTGATACTGGTGTCTAGAGACATCAATGTTCGCATCAAGTGTGATAGTCTAAACATCAAGTGTGAAGACTACAGAAACATCAGGGTCGTTTCAGATCAAGAAAAGTTATACAAAGGTGTGGCAGTATTTGAAGTGGAAGAAAAAGTAGTAGATGACTTTTTTGAAAATGGTCAAGTGATGCTTCCTGAATCTGTGTTTGAAAAAAACAAGCTCTATCCAAACCAGATCGTTATCTTGAAGCACAAGAATGGAAATGAAGGTCAGACAAAGTCTGCAATTGCAAAGTTTCTTAGCGCCAACAAGCCAATCATTCAAATCGAAAAGATTGATAGTTCTTTTGGTCTTAAACCAAGAAACAAGGAACAAACGTTTTCTCTTGACTTGCTGTACGATGAAAACATCAAGCTTTTGACTCTTGTTGGTCCTGCTGGAACTGGCAAGACAGTGATTGCTCTTGCCGCAGCCCTTGATCAATTGAGATCATTAGGCAGTACACCTCGGTATAACAAGCTTCTTGTGATGAGAACAGTGCAACCGGTAGGAAAAGACATTGGATTCTTGCCGGGAACGTTGCAAGAAAAGATGGATCCGTGGATCGCTCCAGTGCGTGATAACTTGAATTTTTTGATGGAGAACAAGAAACTAAGCAAAAAGAAGTATTCAGATCACGGTGATCGATCACAGCGTAGGGTGAAAGACGATGGAACCTATCTCTCGTTGATGCAAGAAAGTGGTCTAATTGAGATTGAGGCCATCACGTACATCAGAGGACGTTCTATTCCAAATGCATTCATCATTATTGATGAAGCACAAAACCTTTCTGTTCATGAGTTGAAAACGTTGATCACTCGTGTAGGCGAAGGCACAAAGATCGTTTTGACTGGTGACATTCAACAGATCGATAACGTTCATGTTGATGTGTACACGAATGGTTTAACGTACGCAGTCGAGAGATTCAAGGATCACGCAGTCGCAGGACATGTGACTCTATTAAAGGGAGAGCGCTCACTACTTGCCACACTTGCTTCACAAATTCTGTGACAGATCTGAATTTGCAACGCTAGTTATTCCGTATGAGATTTTACGGATACAAACACTGGACTGTTGAAGATACACCTCGTTGTTTTTACGTAGGTCGAGGTGTTATTAATAGATCAAAAAGTCATAATGGACGTAATCATAAATGGCACGCAATTATCAAACGTTTTGGATTACGTGTTGAAGTGTGCATTGGTCCTGTAACAAATGAAGAAGCAAATGTTTGGGAGATCGAGACAATTGCATTGATGAAAACATTTTCATCAAATCATTTACATGACGATCCAAATGACATCGGATGTAACTTCACAAAAGGAGGTGAAGGAATAACAGGATGGACACATTCTGATGAGGCTAAACGCAAGAATAGTGCATCAAATCAAGTGTCATGTAGTGGAGAAAATAATGGCATGTTCGGAAAGCATCATAGTGAAGAAACACGTAAAAAGATAGGTGATAATCAACGTGGATGGCATCATAGTGAAGAAACAAAAATCAAATTAGCTGAACATGCGAAACGTCTTCATACAGGAAAAAAGCGTTCTAAAAAAACTAGACAAAACATGTCTAATTCACGATTGGGAAAATCTCCATGGAACAAAGGCAAGAAATTAGGGAAAAGAAAGATTAAACGTGTATTTTCTGAACAAGCACGTAAAAATATTTCAGAAGCTCGTAAAGGAAAGCCACCATGGAACAAGGGAAAGAAGAAAACAGTCGAGAGTACTTAGAACCTGAATGAGCGGAATTCTTGACAGTAAGTCTAGGGTGCTAGACGCAATTGTAACTTTTGAAGGTCGCTCGCAGCTAGCGAAAGGAGGCCTAGACGTCAGATATGTGTCATTCAGTGATGCTGGGACATTCTATAAGGCTGACATTGCTAGTGGTTCTCAGGACGCCTCAGACCGCTTGTATTTGGAGGCTTGTAACCTCCCTCAAGATCAGGTGACCTTTCAGGCTGACACGTCGGGACACCTGATGCCTTTTGCGAACGGGTCTGCGATCCAGGTTGTAGGTGGCCAATTCATCAGTTACTCTTTGACAGCAGTGACAGGAAACGTCATGTCAGGCTCAACACAGTCAGCAAGGGTCATGAAGGGAGACGAATTTGCCTATACTGCAAAGCAACTTCTCAAATCATCCACACAAAATTTCTCTCGTCTTTACATGTTATCCACCCGCGATCACATGTTTGAAGATGAAGGATTTGGTCTTAGCAATCAAAATGTCACGTTTACGATCGGTAACAACAGTCCGATTGCGGATCCCACATTATTTGCAGCAAACGTTAATCAAGTAGAAAGCTTGTTCAGTGACGTCAGGATGAGTGCTGTTCCAAACTTCAAGTTTTTGCCGCCACTCAACAAGGTAGTCGACGCAGGGTTAGACAAGACGGATTTCCGTGCCACGACAAAACATCAATTGGGTCATTACAAGCCTTGGGGTCGTCCACACGTCTTTGGATTGACAAAAGAGCAATTGGATCTTGAGTTGTTACACCATGAAATGATGAAGTGTTCAAGGACGATATCGTTTGATCCAACGTCGATCAATAATCACCTGGTTGCTCAGGTGCTTGAAGTCAACTATAACATCATGAACAAGATGGATGTCATCGATTATCCCGTCCCCGGAACTTCTAGCAGGTATTTTTTCGTAGGAAAAGTGATGACTGACGAAAATGGTACTGATACGTTCATTCACATATTCACTTTGGTATTTGGGTGATAAATGTACTATAGATTTCAACGTCGCTACAACCTATTGACGGTTGATGATACCTTTGCAAGGCTCAAATCAATAGGAGATGACGGAAGCCTGCAATTTGAATTCAGATACATCGTTTCACAAAGAGATGCAATCAAAAACAATGCATCCACTGTGAAGGTCAGTATCCTTTCACGAACAATCAAGAAACAACCCTTGCTTGCAAGTTCACAACCTGGAAAGGCAGACAACAAGCAGTTGGTTTCAAACATCTTGACGCAAATGTCGGATGCAAAGAGTGCGCTTAAAAAGCAAGAAAACTTCACCGTTGCTTCAAGAAACAGTTCAATACTGTCTGCAATTAACAATGAAATCATTGGACAACTTGCCAACGGCGGGACAAAAAATAGCATTCAACAGTTACACACAACCGTTTTAAAGCTTGTTCCTGCATCGACAATAAAACAATCAAATGTCATTCAACCTATTCTTACACACACAACACCGTCATTTGTTAGCGTCATAACGTCATCTATTGATACAGATCCTCAACAACTAATGCATGACATGATCAACAGACAGGGTGTTGATCCTTCTCATGTATTAAACTTGTCAAGTAGAAGCGTTTCAGCGGCCGACTCCATAGACGGAACGTTGCGACCGTCAAGGGCAGCAGAAAATTCAATGACTGTTGTTACCAAGCTCGCTGATTGGTATGTTTTTCACCCAACATCACCAGTTGTTCCAAAAACGTCAGACAACATCATTGACAGTGAGTCAATGCATGTTTTAGAAAGCAGTGCATCTGAACTCATTGAACTTTCTTTGCTAATGACGATACCAAAGTCAGCTCGTACTTTAGCGGGTTCTGACGTATCACACTTTCATGTTAAGTTTGACATGATAGACAGTCGATCGGGCGTAACCATAGATACTGTCACAAAGTCTCTTGACGTCGCGCGACACGTGCAATTGTTTACTACTCCTCGCTTGCCGCCAATCGTTTCAGCAGGCAGATCAGAACTGTCGTCTCGTTTGAATCTTGAGATCAAACAACAAGATCCAGGAGCGTCAGCCGTTCAAATATACAAAAAAGCATTTTGGTGTGCTGTCACAGATGTTGATGAGTACTCACTTGTTGGAACATACAACGTAAGATCCATGCAACAATCGCTTCTTGTTCAAGTAGATAAACCCGTCTCATCTACTGTCATCTACCGCGTCATAGCATTAGGAGATCAGGGCACGTTGAGCTCGGAGTACACAAACATTGTTGTCAAACCTTCAAAATTTCATCCAATAAAGGCAATCGCACTTGTTGCACAATTAATTTCTACTGGTGTGCAATTAGAAATTAGAAAAATTCCACAAGGTGTAGCATCAGTAGAATTTGTAAGAAAAAACAGAACGATTTTTGAATCAGCGTACACCAATGTTGGAGGTGGAAGAGTTCTTATTGATTCTGCATCTAAAACAGCAGATCATGTGTTGATTGTCGACACAAGTGTGTTTCCTGGAAACGTGTATGAGTATGCAGTAAAGATGATATATGACACAGGTGATGAACAGACATCAAATGCCGTGTTTGTTGACGTCATCAGCCCAGATCCTGGCGTGGTGAACACAGTTGTAAGTGATCTCAGCGTTGTATCAACTACTTCTACACCTGATGTTACGTTCAACATCAAGACGACGATCGTTGACACAAACAACGACACGATAAAAGCGTTGCTCAAGAGACAAGACTTGTATGACTTGTTCAAAAATGACGTCATGAAAGAAAGAGAGTTCTTGACAAGCTTGATAGCTCACAACGTCCAAAGGATCGATTTGTTAACTGGACAACGTGAAGACTTTGGAGTTGTGACAGCGGAAACGTTTTCTGACACATCTTTGAGGCAAAATCAAGCGATCACACAATTACAATACGGTCACAGATATCGTTATGAAATACAGGCACTGCTAAGATCTCCAGAAACGATGTTTCAGACGCTTAGCAAGACAGTAACAGATCAGACAACAAACAAAACGTACACGTATAGTCCTGCAAAATTCTTTCACCCGGTTGCTCTTACACAAGGAACGCTTGTTACGCATGCAGGATTGAACAAGCTATTTCCTAAGTCTCAAATGTCTTGGGGCGCAGTCGGCGCGCCGACTTCTATTGAAGTGTCATTTGATGGTCCTCCTGCACGAATCATCGATGCCGCAGCTGCACAGTTTGATGATCACTTGAATATTGTGTCATGGAAGGTTCAAGGAGAAGCGAAGAGGATTGATCACTTCATCGTGCTTTCTCAAGTAAATGGTGTACGAACATTATTGGGAAAAACGCATACGCAGTTTTCAACAGGCAACTTTCAATTTCTTCATGCCTTGTCGAGAACGTCTATAGGACAAGTTTCATACATCGTGATTCCAATCTTTGATGATTACAAAGTGGGGGAACAGGTCGAAACAAACTCAGTGATGATCGAAGAGGTATCAATATGATGAAAACACTCAAAGGAACAAATGGTTCCTCAATGTCAGTCGGAAACCTACAGGTTCAACCTGCAATTTCAGATGTGAATTATGCAGTTAAACAACAATCATCGAACCCTTCTTCACAATCTTCTGCTGTTTTACCAGCAAGCCAAGCCTTCGTCAACACTACGGCGATGGTTCATGAAGCAGGAAGTTTGCAGATGATTAAATCACCATCATTGTCTCAAATTGCATCTTCAATGGGATCAAATTCAAAATTTTTGATGCCATCGTTAGCAGGTAACTCTTCTCTTTTTCCAACATACGCAATCAAGCTTTCGCCTGTCATCATGTTCAATCAAGCATTGCTTGATCACCTTGTTGTCACCACAAAGAAATTTGAGCCATATGAAGCATTGACTGGCGTGTCTCAAGATCGTCCCGAGGTGTTGATGATGACAGAATTTTTACCTATATTTGACAAAAGCACGGGCACTTCAAACAACAGCTCACAGTTCATCGGTCAAGATGCATACATGACCGATGCGGGTAAATTGATTGACACTCAGGTTCAACTTCGAAATCTCAGATTTTCAAACGTTTCAAACATGTTTAGATCTTTGAAAGAGAGATACCCATCGCTAGCAATGAAAATGTCAATGCAAAGTCATGCATTTCATTCTCAAATTTCAAACGTTCAAGAAACATCAAACTTTTTGCTTAATTTAGTTGATCATGTCGATCGTCTTAAACAACAGCTTGACATGCGTGATGCAATTCACTCTGTGAATCCTCAAGCAATTGCTCGTGATCATGTTTTGAATTTTTCACGTGCAAACAGCGTTGCCACAAGTCACGGCTTGTTAGACATGGCAAATCGATATCTACCTGCATCATATGATATCACCGATGTGATGGTGAGGTTGGGATATACACAACGCAACATTAAAAACAATTTCTCTTCTACAAAGGTTTGGTTGCAATTGCTTCTTGAACTTCGTGACATGATTAGGGCTCATTCGTTAGAGTTCTTGGACATTCAACCTGTTCAACAAGAGATTGATGACAATTCTGTGGTTCTTACAAAATCAAATTCTGTGTTGTTCAATTTTCCTCCCATTGCAAATGGACTTCTGAACGTCAAAGACATGATAGCTTTGAATGCAAAAGATGTCACAACAACTGCGTCTTCGTTAGCTCAATCGTACGAAGCAGCATACCAGGGTGTGCCATTTAAAACAGATGAATCAAAGATTGCAGCGTTGGCTCACACAATTTCACGAGAGTACAGATTTTCACAAGGACTGTCAAAACCAGATGTTGTAAAGACGTTGGCAGACTATTATTCTTATACTGTTGCACCAATAGGAAATGTCGATGTTCTTGATGCAGTGTTTGGAAGATTTGGTAACAACATATCTGACATCCCCGCCGTTCCAACAAATGATCTAGCATCGCTTGGTCAACAACAACCAGCTACTAACGTAGCTTTATTGACGTTTGAATCACGGTATCTCAATGGAGACACGGGAACTCTCACTCCCGGCTCTGCATATTATATCGATCATATGATGCAAACGACTGATGGTAAGTCATTTGACATTTCACGTCTTAATGAGTTGTCGACAACTCTTGACATTGCGGACAAACAATTGAACGTGATTGCCACGGGCATGAACATGTTTTCTGTGCATGTTTCAAATCCCAACGATCAGTCTTTGAAGAATTTTGAGTCAATACTTGCTGACCCTTCGAGTTTCACAACATCAATACTGTCCAGATTTCTTAGCGGTAATTCTGCGCCATTACCTGTTTTGACAGACGATAGGCTTACGTCTGTTTATTCTGTTGCAGCTACAAACAATACGCTCAAGTCTTTGTTATTGATGCTCACGTTGGCAAGAATGACACGTACGTACTCAATAAATATCCCTAATTTTTCTTCATCACAGGACAACACTGCGCTTGTTGATGCGATTGTTGAACAGATCGTTGCTCAACTTTCATCTGCTTCTAAACAAACATCTACAGGTGTATTCTTTCTTAAGAACAAACTGTTTAGTTCAACTACCAAAACAGAAACACTTACACAAAACAGCATTCGTTCTGCGCTACGTCAAGGAACGCCTCTTACTACGTACGTTGAAACATCAATGAGCAAGTGTCTTGCTTCATTTTTGAAGAACGCGATCGGAAAGAATGAAAGAACTCGTTACACGGGTTGTTTGGATACAACTGTCATGATGTTCGTATTTGACATGCTCACGCAAATGATCAGCAAATATGGAAATCAACAGATCACTGGTGCTCAACCCGGTACGACGCCCACTACAAAGAACTCATTGACGTTTACGGTTGCAAAAACGACAGTGAGCTATCAAAATTCTGTAAAAGACCTGAATAATAGGATTGCCCGTGAGATGGCATTCGTACACCAAGGTCTTTACACTATCGTGAACTCACTTCGAAATTTGTCTGGTTCAATCAGGGGATTTGTCAATTACTTGTCAGCTCCTTCAACGCTGGCACGTTTGAGGGGAGTTTCAAACTTTATTAATGATCCTACGTTGTTTCATCTGTTATTGAGTAAACAACAGATCTTGGCGTTGTCTGCGACTGTTAGTGATCTTCTTGACATGATTAACAATTTCAGTGTCAGCGGTTCAGAAACAACTGCTGCAGGTGCAGCAGCACAAATAGATCCTGACGTTAGACCACTTGACGATTCAGTGATATCACCGCAAATTAGAGATGCATTGTATGGATTGTTTTCTGATGAAGCATATGCATCTTCACTTGGTTACAACAAGAAAATTCTAACTGTGGGAATTCCTCTTGGTTTCACGCAACGTATGAAACAGGTTGTCAATATTTCGAAATTGAAAAAGTCTTCATTTGTGAATAAACAAGAAGACATCGTGAAAGTCGTCGTGTACAAGGTAGACCTTGAAAACAGCGATATCATCTATAAACCTCTTTCATTTTTGTTCGAAATGTCAAGGTTTCCTGTCAGAAATCCAAATGCTTTCTTGTCTATTCCTAACAATCCGACGATTGAGGACATAGTTTCTGCATTGCCAACTCGTGATCTATCACAAGAGACAAACACGGCACCAAACACGATAGACTACATGTCTTCAAAAGACGCAGACGCATCTAAGATGAGAAGCGTTGCGTTCAACGATTCATCATACGATTTCTTGAACTCAAGACAAAAGTTCGAAATACTTCATAACCATGTCACAAGCTATTTGTTAGAAGTGTATGTAAAGCTCATGACGGGATTGAACATCGCAGACAATCAGTTCAATATGGTTGAACCACCAAAGCCCGTAAGTCATGATTTCGTGAAACTCATCGTACAACATCAGCTTTCACACATTGTTGATAACGTTTCTCAAACTGGCAAGACACCAAGTTCTCAGACGCAACACCCTCCTGTGGGAGGTGTGTTGTTCAGAACTACTGCGACTACCTCAACAACTCCTTCGACGGGAAAAGTAGGAATGTTGAGTATTGCAAGAACATTCAACAATTCTTCTGGTCGATCCGGAAATGTCGATGATACAAAACAGTTCTCTGATTTTCCAACCATTGACGTGATAACTCGAACATCGCAAGATCAAGACTCAATACCAAGCGCTGAACTAAGCTTAGGTAAACTTTCACAGAGGCATGCATCACACGTGTTACATGATCTTAGGACAATTAGCAATGCATCTCGAATGATAATGCCAATCTCTGATCCGGTTGCAATTGCACAACAGCTGATCAAGCCCAAGCAATTTGACAGAGTTTTCAATGTGATAATTGATCCTGATGATTTTGAAGTAGATTATAGCAAAACAGTGTCGACGCCTCAGGGAAAACAAGCTCTTGCACAAATGATCAATCGTGGTGATGTTGTGTCATCAACGCCGGGACAAATCATGCAAGGGACAAATGCTGCAATGAATTTTGGGCTCGAACAACCGAGAAACTTCATGCAAGGTAGGATTGAACCAAACGTCAATCAATACAACTTCAGAAGTCGTGACAAGAACGAAGGAGACTTGACGTTTGAAAAATACATTGTGACGATCGAGTCTCTTGACGAGGAGGAAGTCTGATGGCAATCTCATTACCGTCAAGAGAAGTGTATGCAGTAGATGTTCCGTCTGTTCGTAGCTTTGAAGCAAAGTTTCAATACAACTTTTTCACACCAGATGAAAGCGTGAATGAGTCAGGTGGAATTCCTTCTTCGATACTAAAACATCCGTCAGACAACGTCGATGCTGGTTTTATCCAATTTGCTTCTTCTCGCGCCCCACGCATGGTGATTTTTAATTGGTCAATACCTAAGATTGCGTCTGTCGGTGATGCAGTCTCAGACAGAGACATTAGAAACAATTCGTTCAAAACAACCAACGCTCAAAACAACAGTTTGATAGCTGATAACATCAACAACGTTGTTACTGAAGATCATTTTTCATCAAACAACTTTGTTGCAACGTCATTTCATGATTCGCAAATAGACGACAAAGTGTTTGAAATGGTCTCAGGATCTTTCGTGTCACAAAAATTGGGAAAACCGTCTGATCCGAACATTGGTCACGAAAAAGCTGCAGTGACATTGTCTGGCATGACTCCTGAACAGGTTTCACCGCAGTTTTTATCAAAAGCGCTTGTCAATCCTGCTCGAACAGCTGGCGTGAAATTTGTATCCAAACCTGGACAGATTGCAATCCCTGTATCTGATCGTTATTTTGATGCATTGAAAAATGTCATCATTCATTCACAGATAAACAGCAAGTTCTTTCTTGATATCACAGATCGAGCAATCGAAGATCCAAACTCTCAATATGCAGGAGATCTTCAGGGCTCACATCAGTTTGCAAAAAAAGTCAAAACGGCGACGCAACAACAGGTTTCTTCTGCGGTTTCAGAAAGCGATTATAAGACGTTCGTTCCATACATTGACTTGACAGTCAGAAAAACGATGTCACATGCAGACGGTATTGGCGCCCAGATCGTTGGATACATCATTGATAAAGTAGAGATGATGTCAGACGGCACAACAAAAGCTCATGCTCCCGTCATAGTCGATAGTGCTCATGTTGGAACAACTGCAGATTTCAACGTCAAGTATAATTCATCATACACATATGCAATACGTACCGTTGCATTATTCAATCTACCTGCAGTAGACGATGACACCGGTGACGTTGCAATGATCAAGGTTTTGGTCAGCAGCAGACCATCAAATCGAGTGATGGTTGCAACAACAGAAATGTTAGCACCACCATCGCCTGCTGACTTCAATATGTTTTGGAACTTTGAGACGGATAAACTTTTTCTTACTTGGGCATTTCCACCCAACTCACAACGTGACATCAAGAAGTTTCAAGTGTTCAAGCGCGCCAACGTGAACGTTCCGTTTGAGCTTCAAAAACAGTACGACTTCGACGATTCAGTGCAACCATTTCCAGATGCAGAAGATCCGGATCCCAGGTTGATCGAAGTTATCAAAGAGCCTGTTTCGTTTTGGACAGACGATGAATTTGATAGAACGTTGATCAATAATGAAGAAGCTGCACCGATCTATGCACTTGCATGTATTGATGCCCACGGTTTGACGTCTCCATTGTCAGCACAGTTCAAGGTATGGTTCGATCCGTTCATGAACAAGCTACAGAAGAAGTTGATCAGTCACCTCGGCGCTCCGAAGCCTTACCCTAACTTGTACCTTGAAGCAGAGACGTTTGTTAACACGATCAAAGTGTCAGGAGCAAACAGTAAACGTATGAAGTTGTACTTCAATCCTGAGTACTATCACTTGTATGATGATCAGGGTCGATTTATCAAAGTGTTATCAACGAAGCAAGACGGTGGAAACTACATCATCAATTTCATGAACCTTGACAACGGGCTATCACAACAACTCACTGTCACCATCGATGATCAGGTAAAAGTTGCCACCGGAGAACTGAACGACCCCCAGGTGACGTTTGGACAGAAGAAAAAATCTTCAGCCGGACCATCTACGATCAAGTGACGTTTACTGTCTCACAAAGATGTATAATGAAGTGAATTCTTGGATTACTATCTCCAAGATCATCTAAGAAAAACAATGAAAGAATTCATCGAAGCCAACAGGCAAAAAGGTAGCACAACTGAGTTGGTTTGGGCAGTCATTCGTGCTGACGGATACCTTGTCGTGTTGAACGAAAGCTCAAAACAAGCATTGATCAAGAAGTTCACCGCGTTAAGGGCAGAAAACGTGTTCACGCTTTATGAGATCAGGGACGGAAAATGGAGAGGTCGTGAAACAAGACCTGTGTTCATTGATGTCTCGTGTTCACAGCAGCCGCTCGAAGATCCGATCATGGGTCTTTCGTTGAAGGAACTCGTTCGTCGTGCAAAGCTCTCGGCTTCACCGGTGACAACGAAAGAAGATGATTCAAAAGAATGATCGTTTATCTCGTTAGAAACAAGGTTAACGGAAAGGGGTACGTGGGTCAAACACGTCGAACCCTTGAAGGTCGTTGGTCTGAACACGTTCACAATGCGCTCAAGATGATGTGTGAGATGCCGATCTATGACGCAATTAGGAAACATGGCGTGGAAAGCTTTGAAGTCACTGTTCTTCAAGAGTGTTCTTCTGAAGAAGAGTTGAATCAATCTGAGAAAGACTGGATTGAGAAGCTTGGAACATTTTCAAAGGGTTACAATGCAACTCGTGGTGGTTATGGAATCAGCGGGTATAAGCACACGGAAGATGCCAAATTTAGGATGGGATTGAACCGTTCTGGATCCAAGAATCACAACTATGGAAAAGCTTGGGGCAAGCTCACGTGGACGCAAGAAGATATCGAAGTCGTTCGACAAAAGAATAAATCTAATCCTAGATGTCATTTGCCAAGAACAGACGAAGACAAGAAAAAGATTGACCTTGCAGCTTCTATTCATAAACGAAAAGCCGTTAAACAATACACGAAAGATGGCAAACTGATTATGACATACAAGTCTATTCAAGAAGCAGCCAAGGCTATTGGTGGGCAAGCTAATAAGATATCAGATGTTTTGTGTGGCCGTCGTATGACCCACAAAGGATACATATGGCAATACGAAAAACAACCAGAAAGGGTTGAGGTGTAACATCGGCTTCTTGGATTCATCGACAAATAACATAGTTCTTGATGCGTGCCTCACAGACGTCGGGCGTCAGTTTCTTGCTCGTAATGACGGGTCATTCTCGATTCACAAGTATGCCTTGGGTGATGATGAGGTCAACTATGGCGTCATCACCAAGTACGGTCGCACCGTGGGGGCTGAAAAGATCGAAAAGAATACGCCTATCTTTGAGGCATTGACAAACCAGTCTCTCGCTCAGAAGTACAGGCTCGTGAGCGTGTCAAACCCAAACCTCCTTCGTTTGCCAACGATGTCTCTGTCTGGAGATGCAAACGTCGACAGCTTAAACAACATCGTGAACTTGGGACGCACGGCTCAAAAGACCGCATCGGTGACAGTTGAACAGACGATCCAAAACGAGACGACGATCGATGTCGAGCTCAGGGATCAGACGTTCATCATCGAAGTGTCTAACTTGTTCCTACAGGTGCTAAGCAACACACCAGAGAACATCGACGGCCAGCAACGTGCAACATACATTCTCACCCGCTCCCCAGCCGAAAACAGCTTCGGAGGCAGCAGCGTGCAATTTACTTTGAGCGTCAAGTCATTGACGGATGCTCTGTTCACCGTGTACGGTACCACTGCCGACAAGACAAAGATCAAGACGTACATGCGCATCACTGGCGTTCAGTCAGGCGCTGTCCAAGACGTGGCAATCGTAATCAACAAGAACCTGTGAGCTGATAAATGAAGATCACCAAAGAACATAGAGATCATCTTCAACAAGATCTTAATACGACGTTAGAAGAGGGGCTTACGCGGTTCATGATTGCGAATCGACAAACGGGCTCCACGACGGCACTTGTAAAGATTGCAATCGAAACAAATGGGTATCTCATTGTTGGAAGCAAGGCAATTGCAAATTGTTTGATACAAAAACACCCAGCATTAAACCCAGAACGTGTTTTGTCGATTCAAGAAATTCGAAAAGGCTCATGGAGCTTTGATCCCGCGCCCGTTTTCATTGATACGACTGCAGTGTGGGGATCAAAGTAATGCCAACAGACGAACACAAAGAACTGATTTCACAATCACGGAAATTTCTTGCCAATAAGCTTGATGATCCGGATTTTCTTGCAGAGCTCGAACTCATGGCACAAGAAACAGGAAAAACTGTTGACGAGCTAAAGAAGCGCTTGATGGGAAAATGATGTTAGAAGAATACAAGAAAAAGCTACACGCTTACATGTTTGCCATGTTGGATGGAATTCAGACGAAGGAACAAGAAGACGAATTGATGGTCATTCGTAACGGTCTTTCATCTGAAGAAAAAGAAACGTTGAACGTAAAAGGTGCCTTGAACCTTTCGCATGAAGACATTGATTCTTGGTTGAAACGAAAACGGTAATCATGTACGTTCAAACCATCCAAGAAACATATGTTAATCATCGATGGAACACCGTACATGTTCGACGCAAGAACGTGTTCAAGTGTGATGAGTGTGGTGATCAATTTCAATTGGGCTACAAAGCTGCTCATGTTACTTCTGGCGCTTTGACGTTTTGTCCAAAACCAAAAGATTGTAACAAGCGATCTCGCTCAAGCGGTAAGCTAGCTCAGAAGTGGAAGCAAACGAAGCTTGAGAAACACGGCGTGGAATATTCGTCACAGGTACGTGGTGCTGCTGAAAAGATGGTGGCAACGCGGCTATTGAGAACGGGTGCAAAATCTCCGTCAGAAGCAACGTCTACATCGAACGTCAAGTTTAAGCAAACGATGCTCAAAAGACACGGTGTCGAGCATCCATCGCTGTCGTCCGAAGTGAAGAAGAAGAAGCGCGCGACCTACCAAGAAAGGTACGGTGTGAACAATCCATTTTCAGTGGGATCACCGTTCCGTCTTTCTTCTGAGCAATTGAGTATTGCTGGACAAAAAGGTTACAGGTCAACAGCTCGAGATGACGGTTGGATAATATCAAAACCAGAGCGAGTTCTTGTGCGCTTCTTGAGTGAGAAGTTCGGTAATGTAGACAAGCAAGTGCCAATAGATCATGGCACGAAGAAACCATGGTTGATCGATGCATACGTTCGAGCCCTTGATACATTCGTTCAGTTGGATGGTGAGTTCTGGCATGGGTTAGACAAGCCATACGAAGAGCTTCATCCCAAGGGCCGTGCAGCGTTTGATGCTGATAGAACGCAAGATGAATGGTTCAGAACACATGGACACAGATTAGTTAGAGTGACCGACAAGGAGCTGACGGCGTGTCACCAATCAAATGATTGGTCTGACATAGTGGCGCGGCTCGGAGGGTGAGAAAATCGCAGTCTTCAAAGAAATTCTTCCAAGTTACATCAAGAGCGCAAGATCGTTCTTGAATCAGCTCATCGATGTTCTTCAGGAGGACATCAGTGCCTCTGTATCTCGACGCAAGTATCAGGTCTTCGTCACCGGCGGCGTAGGTCCAGGCGTTACGAGCTCACTGTTTCAAACGGTGTACGACCAAGACTTCACGCTTCAGACTGCAAACCCGATCTTTGATATGACGATCGGCCTTTTGCCGAGTGGCACGACTGTTCTAACAAGTCAGACAGGTCTAGACGCTGCTGGCAAAGAGCTGTTCCCAAGCTCAAGCCTGATGATGCGTGAGAAGATGGACAACTACAGGCAGTTCGCCCAGGGTTTATTGGGTAACAACACACTGTCATTCAAGTCTCCCTTTGATTCAACAACTGCATCAGACGTTATTGACGTGGGATTGTTCGTTGCCTTCAAGAGGCTCTTTGCTCGTGATCAAGTGAAGAGAGAAACGTTGGCTCTTCGTTTCTATCAGACTGCATCATTCATCGATGACGTAAACAAAGGAGGAGCCCGCGGCGTTCCTCCCAACTTGTTCCTTACATCAATCTCTGGTTCGGCGATCTATACAGACATCGGTTCGGCAACTAACAAGCTAACGACATACGGCGGCAACGTCGGCAACATCGTCGACAGTTCGAACTCAAGCAGGTATGTTGGATTGATGTTCTACGATCGTGGGATCATGGTCCTCGATCTTAACAAGATCACGTCTGCTAGCCAGTTCATGTCAGGCACGATCGATGCAATGGCTCCTCTTGGAACACAAGCATTTCCAATGCCAGTCGGATATCAGGTCACGGGAAGCAGCAAGTTTATCCCAGACTTTGTGGTATCAGCAAGCATTGACAACATCGTTGATCACATCGCATCATGCAGGTTCCAGTCGGGTTCAGCCACTGCGATCACATTCCAAAACGTCACGAACATCAATAGCACGTTGATCTTTGCTCGAGCAGCTGCAGATGAATTCAATTACTCAAGCAACCCAACCTTCACAGACAGCACCAACCGCATCACGGTCATCGATGTGGGTCAAGAAGATACTCAACAATCATTTACGTTTGTGACATCAGTGGGCCTCTACGATGCAAACGATAACCTTCTCGCGGTGGCTAAGTTGTCAAGGCCCGTGCAGAAGTCACCAGAGAGAGACCTCACGTTTCGTATTAGGTTAGATTTCTAATCTAAAGAGCAGAGATAGTTATTCTCATGCGACTTCAACTTGGTGTCTTGAAAAGATTGATTAGTGAGACTTCTAATCAAAATCCTCCTCGTGGTCAGGTACTTCGAAAGGGAGACATTGTTGAAATTTATGAATCATATGAAGAGCGACGCCGCTCACAAGGTGTCAGAAAAAAATCTGAATTTGTTGATATGACAAGAGGAATTATTGCTGATGTAGAAATCAGTGATGACGGATGTATCCGTGTTGGATTAAAACCAGATCCAAGCGCAGAACATAACATCGATCATCCTGATAATGATGAAATTTTTTGTTGGGCATTCCCAAGTATGTTACGTAAGATTCAATAATGCGTCTTCAATTGGGTCAACTTCGTCGTATCTTGTGTGAGGTTGACGAACACGTCATCAACCGCGTCAATCCAGAGAGTATCATGTCAATACTCAAACACCTCGACGCGCGACTTTATGAAGAAACAGAAACGTTTTGTAAAGAATTAATACAAAGCGATCCAGACAATGAAATAGAAGTAATCGGTAGTCAACGGCGCTTGCCAAGCGACTTAACTTTTCTGGTATGTTGCACATTCTCTACGATGATCGAGTTTTGCATCGAGTTCAAGATGGTTAACAATTCACCATTTGAATGGACAGCGGAGTTCCATCATGGTGAAGCTTCAGGAATTCATGAGGATGAAGAGGCTGATACGCTAGCTCGAGATCAGATGGATAGTTGGCGAGATTATGACGCATTCGAAGAAATATGCAAGGATGCACTAAAACCACAACCAGACGAATCGGGTAGATGGTGGGCAGACGAAAATTATTACCCGATTAGACCGTTCGTTGAAGGCGAAACGCCTGAATTGAAACCCGATCCATCTTGGACAGTCGTAGATGGTCCAACAGGTGAAGTTGTTTCAGAGTGATGGCTTTCACGACTTAGAAGCATGGCCTCTCGGCGCTCGCGGAGTATAGTTACAGCAGATCATCGTGTCACTCTACCGCGTAAGCCCAGCCGATCTTGAACAGTTTACCGTTGTCACCAATCCTTTTCGAACGTTTACTTCAAGTTCGACAGAAGGGGTGACAGGATCTGTCAATGTGTACGCCCGCAGGTCGTCAATTGAAAAAGACATGGGAGGATCGTCGGCGTTTTTAGACGCAGCAAGAGATGATTCTGACGTTTCTTCGGTGCTAAGGTCAATTCAATTTGCTGCAAAGGCGACAAGGAATGCAGTATCAAGCTCTCTTACTGCGAGCTTGGGTCCAATGCTTAGTTCATACATGGACACGATCACCTCACTTTCAACGTCTGTGAGAAAGCAGACGACGATGAAGATCAGTAGGATCACACCCGGTGTCACGTTTTCCGAGAACACCTTGAGAAAATCTGTCATCAAAGACTTGTTGAATCCGTACTATCGAACGATCTATCCTTCTGCTCATTATGCATACACGAACTACAATGCACTAAATTTTTTCACGTCATCTACAGTTCCGTCAGACAGTGCAGTGTTGTATCCGAACGTTCAAGGTCCATTCACCCACACAGGGTACGTGTCAGGAACGTACTCGCTAAGCGGTGCATTTAGCTTTGACTTCTATATCAACCCAAGGTACCAAGCAGGTGAGGGATTTCCTTTCAAGGCAGGAACGATATTTCACTTGCCTGGTTGCTATGCATTGTCAGTTGTCACAGGTTCGTTGAAAGACGCAAACGGAAAACCTGCCGCGTGGAGGTTGCAGCTGCAACTTAGCCAGTCAGCAAATGTTCCGCCATCATTGGTTGTTGCTTCTACAACATCTAACAGCGCGTCAGTAAAACCAGCGTATTGGGCAAGTGGGTCAGCAGTCTTTTTGTCAGATGACAACGTGTTAAAGTGGAACAACTGGCACCATGTCGTCGTACGCTGGGGAACAAGCCTTGTGAACAACGGCACTGGTTCTTTCAACGTCGACGGAATAGACAGAGGATTGTTCGCATATGCTGGGACAACCATCGTTCCTAAGATCCCGTTGCCATCTGGTTTGTCTGGTCCGGACGCTCTTGTCGTTGGAAACTACTTTTCCGGGTCTAACGCGGGACTAAACTCGATAGCATACTTTTTTGCAGCTGACACTGCTCTTCGTGATGGTCTGACACAGATAATCGGTTCCACAGGTGTTGATGAACCAACGTCATTTACGTTTGATCATCCACTAAACGCTGAATTGCATGAGCTGGCGATCAAGCGTTACTACATGTCAGATACAGAGATAATTTCATCTTCATCGACTGGTCTTCAGTATGTCGATCGTGATCGTGTTGCATTCTATGTTCCACCATTCTTCATTGAAGCATCCCCGACAAGGAGATTCGTCGGTACGTTCGGTGGTATTTTGCAAACGCCATTCTTTGAGATTGATGGAACCACGGTAGATCCTTTCAACGTAGCCATGGCATTCGGCGTCGGGGGCCACTACATCAACATTGAGAACTTTACGTATGACTTTGCAAACAGCACCTACCCAAGGTTGCACCTCATGTCTGCGTCTGTCATTTCTTCAACCACAGCTCTTTCAAGAGCCAATGAATTCTTGTACACACAAAAGGGTGTTGTAAGACGTAACACATTCATCGTGCCTTGTGATGATGGAAACTTTGTCCCAAGCTACGCGTTGTTGTCTTCACAGAGCATGCGGTACACAGCCGTTGATGATATGAATGTGCCAGAACCAAGCTTCATCAATCTTGATGACATGGTATCGACGGCATCATTGTTGTTTGGCACTGACTTTGCTGGCGATTCAACGTTCCCAGATAATATCATCGGAGGAACCGCAGAACAACCCGGCATCTCTCCTGGTTCTGCGATGAGTGCATACAAGAAAGTTATCGATCGTTCAATCGCCGCAGGCAACTTCACACCCGGCGTTCAAGATGGACAACCTCTTGACATCTATGAACGGACAAGAGATCCTTCGTCAGACCAGATCACGATCTTTAACATCAGCAACTTGTATTACGGTAAGCGCATCATGCCTGGAACATTTGCGTTGGCAGACAGCATGTTCACTGCTTCGGGCGGTGCATTGCACTTTACGCTCAAGGACGATGGTTTTGGAAATCTGTACCGTGCAGACTGCTTCACCAGTCAATCAAAATGGAATAGCGTAGGAAACATCTATTATGATGAAGGCGTAGCGCTTGTCAAGAGCCCTCACCTAAACTTTTTCGGAAAGCAAGCGTTCAGTGTTTCTTTCAGGGGTACACAGAACATTCATGTCATGAAGGTGAACGTGTTGGCGCCAGCAAATGCACTGAATTCTTCTAGCAATCCAAGCTACGTGTCGTTGCCACCAAGTCCATTTCCAAATGATCCAGACACAACGTTTGTCTATGTATCAAACATCAACTTGCATGACTCTGATTTCAATGTCGTTGCAAAGGCTCAATTGGCTCAACCAATCTTGAAACGCGCCGGAGACAGAATCGCGTTTAGAATTAAATTAGACTGGTGATTTGATGTTTATTCGTTTTATAGAATTACGACACTTGTTTGGTGAAGCTGCAAAAACAGTAGCCTCCTTACCAAACAATGTTCGTTTTTTCGAAACAGGAAATCAATTTGTGCACTACATCTACCTCATTGATGAAACAAAAATGCCTGATATTGAAACTGCGCTCTTGGGTGGAATTTCTATCAGCGAATATGGTGGTCCGTGGGGCGTAGGATCTGTTTCTTCACATGAAGGGTACGGTCCTATGCTTTATCGTTTAGCGATGGAGTGGGTAGCAGAAAATGCTAAAGGCCGCGGCCTGACAAAAAACAGAGGTGGTGAAACTTCTGATGCTGCTCAACGCGTGTGGAAAAAGTTTGACGATGTCAGTCGTGATGCATCGTCTGACGTCTTTACCAATGACGACGGCGATCCTATGAGCCCAGAATACCTCTCCAGAACGGGAGAGTTGAAGAAAATGCGAATGCGTTGGATCCAGTTAACGCAAGAACAAATGAATTCTGCATGGGGAATGCTGACGAGCCTAGAGATCGGCGGACAACAAAAATACGATGAAGAAGAAACCCAAAACACGTCGGAAAAAGCATTATCATACCGGTGAACACGTCTCTCTAAAGTCAGGAACAACTTTTAGTTATCGTTCAGGTTGGGAATTGTTGCTCATGCAATACCTCGATGCTGAACCCAAGGTCAAGTCTTGGGAATACGAGACGATAACGATCCAATACGTCAGCAACAAGAAGACCGGAAAGCTTAGAAAGTACATTCCTGACTTCGTTGTTGATTATGTCGATGGTCATCGTGAAGTGCTAGAAGTGAAGCCTTCTCGACGTGTACAGCAGGCCAAGGTTCAAAAGAAGCTCAAGGCCGGCGAACAGTATTGTGGTGCCCACGGATTGACGTTCAAGGTCATCACAGAGCATGAATTGAAGGGTCTAGGCCTCATGTGACAACGGTTCACGTGTCACTGTGAGTGATATTGAATTGTTGTTTCTTGTGATGTAGTATCTACTGGTGAAGTTAGTCACCGTTGGTCTAGACGTTAGCACATCTGTAACTGGCATTTGTGTAGTCAGGAACGATGTATCTCCTGATTCTTCAGGTTCGAACATTGTCATATTAGATCGAATTGAGCTCAAGGATTGCGACACCCTTTGGGAAAAGGCCGATCTTGTCAAGAGCGAATTCAAATCAATCATTCAACGAATTCTCGCAGACAATCCGATCAACGTTGTGTCATGTGTTTCTATTGAGGCTGCACTGATGGGATTTCGTCCAGGGATGTCATCTGCTGCGACTATAAGCACGTTGCAAAAATTCAATGGCATCGTTTCATACATTGCAAGAGACGTGTTTCACATTGATCCAAAGTACATCGCCGCCGCACATGCAAGGAAAGTGTGTGGAGTGAAGCTTCAAAAAACGTCTAAGTGTGGAAAGAATGGAAAACAACAGGTCTTTGAACACATGATGGCAAACGATCTTTCACATGTGAAATGGCCGACCAAAAAAAGTGGCGCTCCAAAAGATTGGGCGTATGACGCAACGGACGCATACGTCATTGCCCGCGCTGGAAGCGTTCTCTGAACAAGTGGCGATTTGAAGTTATTGTTACGATGTGGCCGTTTGGACAACGTCTGACAAGCTGAATTTCATCGAGCGATTGTTTGGCTCTGGGAAACTTGCGCATAATGGTCGTGACATCGCAGTTCGTTGTCCAATATGTGATCCAAACGATCGATCTAAGAAAAAGCTTGCGATCAGGGTTGAGGATGATTTTGTTCATTGTTGGGTGTGTGGGTTCAAGGCGCGTTCTCTTGTAACTCTTATAAGAAAGTTTGGCACGCAATCGTTGATGGATGAGTACCGTGATCGGTTCATGCCGGCCGACGCCACTTCTTCGAGATGCACGTTCATAAACGTTGAAAAAGATCGACAAAGTGAGATCAAACTGCCAGATGATTTCAAGTTGCTTGTCATGTCATCGGATGCAGATCCAGACGTAAAAGCAGTCAAACGATATTGCAATGACAGGGGTTTAACCCGCGCAGATTTATGGTTTTTCAAGGTAGGAGTTTCTAACGAACCACGTTGGCGCCGCCGCGTCATCGTTCCATCATTTGATGCATCAGGAGCATTGAACTACTTTGTTGCTAGAGCAATAGATCAAAATCGACGACCAAAGTATGATAACCCTGACGTTGATCGTGTGCCCATCATTTTCAATGAAATCAATGTTGACTGGACAAAGCGTGTGGTTTTGTGTGAAGGCGCGTTCGATGCATTTAAGTGTGGTGACAACGCAATCCCAATGTTGGGATCAGACCTGAATGAACAGTCTGCGCTGTTCAATACAATCGTTGCGCACTCAACCCCCGTTGCACTGGCTTTAGATGCAGACATGTGGAACACAAAGACGCCACGATTGGCATCAAAGCTAATGGAGTATGATGTGCACGTCGTCATCGTTGATACCAGAAAGTTTGTCGATCCAGGTTCAGCAAGCAAGGAAGAGTTTGGTCAAGCGTTAGAAAACGCAAAAGAATCTACGTGGTCGAGTTCGTTTTTCAATAAACTCGAAAGAGCGTCTAAGACCTCAATGAAGTTGTGATAGTTGTCATTTACCTTCATCTTTTGCGTGTACATGCCAAACTTTGTACAGCTTTCATATCGGTAGTAGATTGTAAATCAAATCCGTGGGTCTCAAGATAGCACACATCGCCGACGTACACGTGCGCAACCTTTCTCGACACGAAGAGTACAGAAAGGTTTTTTCTGCATTCGTAGAACAGTGCAAGCAAAACTCTGTCGAACATGTGTTTGTGGGAGGCGATGTCTTTCACACCAAGACAGCGGGAATGTCTCCAGAATGTATTGAGTTGATGTGTTGGTTATTCACTTCATTGGCTGAGGTGGGTGATGTCCATGTCACCTTGGGTAACCATGACGGCAACCTTAGTAACATGTCTAGACAAGACGCAGTTTCTCCAATCCTTGCCGCTCTTGATAATCCTCGTGTTCACATCTACAAACAAAGCGGTGTTTATAAGATAGCTCCGGGCACAAACCTTTGTGTGTTTAGCCTTTTTGACGAAGAAGGTTGGAAGAACGTCAAACCAGTTCAAGGAGACACGAACATTGCAGCGTATCACGGTCCCGTATATGGAGCGACAACAGAGGGTGATTGGGTTTTAGAAGATGGAATTCGAGTAGAGTTCTTTGAAAACTTTGATATTGTGATGTTGGGTGACATTCATAAGACACAATATCTTGGTTACAAAGAAGTTGAACTTGTCATTGATGAAGCTGATCTAAATAAATTTCCGGGTGCTCAAGTGATAGAGGTAGTCAATGAGTGAAATTCTTCAATGCTCCCATTGTGGTGTATTGCTCAAAAAGAAGCAACGTGTGTATTGCGGTCGAGCTTGCCAAGCACTGGGACTTTCTAAACGAAATAGTACAGCTCGTGTTTCTATGAGATCATGTGATTTTTGTGGAAATGAGTATGCATATCACCCTGACTGGAAACAGGATAGCGCAACGAAGTATTGTAAGCGTGAATGTAAAGACGCACATCAACGTATCACTTATAAAAGCGAGGGAAACCCTGTGTTTGGGACGACTTGGTCAAATGAAACACGTAGATTGTATGAAACATCAATCTTGGCGTATTGGGCTCTTCCTGAAAACAGAAACCAACGACGTGCGGTGATGTATCAAACAGCCGAACGATTAGGACGTTGGCTTGGTCAGAGCGACGATTCTCGTGAACGTAGACATCAAACATATCTCACTGTGTATGGCGTTGATCATCCATGGATGAATGCTGAAATACGTCAGAAGTGTGAAACCACGTCTCTTAAACTCTACGGAAAACATACGTGGGAGATTGCTCATGATGCAGTTAAGAAGCACGACACAAACATCGAGCTTCAAATGGCACAGCTATTGACAACTCATGGAATTGAATTTATACATCCTTATGTCATTGAAGACGGGACCATACGAAGAGAATTTGATTTTTATATTCCCACGATCAATACCTTGATAGAGACTGATGGTGATTATTACCATGCAAATCCAAAAACGTATGATCAGATGAAGTTAGATAATACACAATTACATACGAAAAAAAACGACATCTTCAAAGATGCCCTGGCAGTCAAGTTGAAGATGCGATTGTTGCGGTTTTGGGAAACTGATATCATGCAAAGTGGGTTTGTTCATGTGTTGACTGAGGCGTTATGTGCAAAATAAGAATACGTACCAAGAGACCCTGGATTGCATATTCAGGGTCGACTTTGCAACAGAATTACGGAGAAGATGTCAAACACGGTTACTTGTTGTGGGATATCAACGGTCCAAAAAGTTTTGACGTTCGATTTCATGAATTGCCAAATCCATCTCCTTTCGTAACAATCGAATGGACCGGTGATGTAAACGCCACGATGGATGTGCTTAAAAAGTCATATCCTCTTGGCTCAAGGGTGCGAATCTACAGCAAGACAGAACTGCCGCAAAAAGATGCAGTATTGCTGACTTCACGTCTTCGTCAAGAGATGAAGGTTTCAGAAGTAACTTTCAAGACGGATCATACCGTAAACGTTAACATCGTGAACACCGGCGCGATGTCTTTTGCAAAAGAAGACCTCCGCAGCCCAGACGTTCTGCTTCGTATGTTGAAAGACTTTCATAAGTCATCTACGGTATCAGAAGATGAGTGGACAGCTGTTTCCGAGTGTTTGACATCATATCTTGTATATAGCAACGATCCTGACGGCGTCGTTCGAAACACGAAATGGTCATTGAGACACCTCAAGTTTGACAATACTTTTGCGTACGGTGATGGCAATGTAATCAACTTTGACAATCTCTCTGGCACTTGCGGGATCTTTGGAAACAACAGGATTGGAAAGTCTTCGATCGTCGGCACAATCATGTATTCGTTGTTCAACTCAACTGACAGAGGTCCCATCAAAAGCCTTTGGGTTCCCAATTTGAGAAAAGAGCACTGTTACACACGTGCAATCTTGAACGTGAATGGAACTGACTACGTAATCGAGCGTCAAACGACTAAGCACCAGAACAAGTACGGCACCAAAAATGCAAACACAGCATTGAACGTCTTTAGGATGGAGGGCGATGAAGCAGTCGATATCGCTGGAGAACAAAGGTCTGACACGGAAAAAATCGTAAAGAAATTGATAGGTACGCCAGAGGACTTTCTGATGACGTCGTTGTCTGCGCAAGACGATGCAAAGCTCTTCATTACGCAGGGGTCTACTAGACGTAAACAGATCGTGTCAAAATTTCTTGATCTTGACATCTTCGATAAGATGTATGACCTTGCAAAGGATGACTTGAAATCATGCCAATTTCAATTGAAGACACTGCCAGATCGTGACTGGTTGTCATTGGCGGCTTCTGGCGACGCAAGGATCATCGAGTGTGCAGCTTCTTTGGAGGAAAAGGATCACCTCTTGCTTGAGGCCCATGATAAGAGCAACACGCTCAAGAATGAGTTGTTATCGTTCAAGGACGTAGTTCCTGTGACAAAGGTGCAAGTCGATGGTCACCGTCAACGTGTAACTGCATTGACAAAATCTGTATCAGACACCGAGTCATCGATTTTGTCGATCAAAGAAGAGATTTCTACGATAGACAACAAGATCTCTTCTATCGATGAAGCAACAAAGAACAATGATATCAATGATCTTAAACGTCGATTGGAAGCATTCAAGGCGTTGGAGTCGTCAGTCATTTCGCTGACACATATGCATGAAAAAGAAGCTGCGGCTCTTAAACAACAAGAGCGATCACTGAAGATCTTGGATGACGTACCATGTGGTGATCAGTTCCCAACGTGTAAATTCATCAAAGATGCTCACATAAATAAAGGAAAAGTCGAAGGCCAGCGCGATCGTGTTATAAAAGCTCTTGAAAAACTCAAAAAAGCAGACTCAGCATTAGCAACGTTGAAGACAGAAAATCTTGTCGATCGAGTATCAAAGGTCGAACGTTTGATCGATGCACGGTCAAAACTTGTTGTTGAATCATACAATAAGAACCTTGAACTGATGAAGGCAAGTTCTTCACATGAAGTAATCGTCAATCAACTCGCCGGTGCAAAGGCTAAGCTCGACGAGCTGGAGACAGCATATCAAAATGAGGAAAATGCTGAGGTTGTTTCATTACGAAACAAACTTGACAGAGAAGCGGTGATCATCAAATCGCTTGACGCTGAAAGACTTCAACTTGCCTCTGAGATCAGTTTGCTTAAGTCACAAGCACAACGACACAACCTAGAACAAGAACAACGTCTTCAATTGCTTCAAAAGATGAGAGCATATGAACTCGTGGTTTCTGCCTTTTCAAGAAAGGGAATTCCGCATGTGATTGTGACGTCACAACTTCCTCTCATCAATGCAGAGATTGCAAAGATCATGCATGGAATTTTTGACTTTACGATTGAGCTCGTGTCAGACGATGATGATTCACTTGAAGTGTATATCAACTATGGTGACAGTGCACGCATCATTGAATTGTCATCAGGTATGGAGAAAGTGATTGCTTCAATGGCAATCAGGGTGGCATTGATTAATGTATCCACGTTGCCAAAAACTGACATGTTCATCATTGATGAAGGTTTCGGCGCACTTGATGAAATGAGTGTTGAGATTTGTAACAGGTTGTTGATGTTGCTTAAGAGGTATTTCAAAACTGTCATCATCATCACTCATGTTGAAGGAATTAAAGACGCGGCTGACATGTTCATTGAAGTCACCAAAGTCGAAAAAGACGCTCACGTAGTGTACGAATGAAATATGGACTGGAAACCATACCCAAATGATCGATTGATGACGCAACACCCATCCGGGTTTGTGATCATAAAACCAGTTGAAGATGACACACCTACGCCTCTTGCGTGTCCTATTTGTGAAGCATTGTTGAGGTCTCGAGATGACGAGGTCTCGTATCGCGACTATGAATGTTGCTATCGTTGTGCTATGAACTGGGCACACGCTAGACGAAAAGAGTGGAAAGAAGGGTGGAGACCAACACCAGAACAAGTTGTAAGGCTTGAAGCTGATAGGCCTCCTCTTATTGTCAAGCTAGACATCGATTGACTTGTTGCTTCTTCGACTGCTATTTAGCACTTGAAAGGTTGCGACAAATGGCGGAAATTGATTACAGTGCTCTTGGACAGTCCATCGACAGTACGTGGGGGCGTTCGAGCACACCCAGGACAGCTTCATACTCTGTAAAGCTATCTCTGTTGTCTGCTGATCGCATGTTGGCATCTTATGCCGTCATTGTCAATTTTAGCACAGAGAAGCAAATGATTGAAACCAAGCGTGTTCAGGTTTCTGAGTCTGACTCAATCATCAATGAAGTGTTGAAGTCCGTGAAGGCAAACTACAAAGAGCTTTCAGGAGAGACAATCAAACTCAAAGAAATTTCAACAGTTGATTCTCTTGAGATCATCAACATGAATGTTCACACAGCTCACCGCACAGCGTACTACAGACGCAAGACTGTTTTTGAGATCGGCTGATGGGGTTGAACCCTTCACATCTTTCAAGAGAACAACAAGTAGCGGAGATCATCAAGTGTGGAAAAGATCCCGTATACTTCATGCGGAATTATGCGAAGATTCAACACGCCGAGAGGGGAACGATCCCGTTCGAGACGTACCCATTTCAAGATGATTGCATAAAAGCATTCGAAGAAAACAGACTTAACATCGTTCTAAAGTCTAGGCAATTAGGACTTTCTACGATCTGTGCTGGTTATGCTGCTTGGATGGCATTGTTTCACAAGGACAAGAACATCCTTGTCATTGCAACAAAGCTACCCGTCGCAATGAACTTCATCAAAAAAGTCAGGCACATTCTTCAAAGCGTGCCAAATTGGTTGATGATAACTCGATTTGAACCCACTAAACAATCGATTTCGTTTAGCAATGGGTCATCTGTCACTGCAATTCCTACGTCCGAAGACGCAGGTCGTTCTGAAGCACTATCGTTATTGATTGTTGATGAAGCTGCATGGATCAGAGATTTTGATTCAATCTGGACGGGTTTGTCACCAACAATTTCAACAGGTGGTCGAGCTATCTTGCTTTCAACACCAAACGGCGTTGGAGGACAGTTCTACAAACTTTGGACCGAAGCAGAAGCTGGTGCAAACGGCTTCAACCCAATAAAATTGCCGTGGAACGTACATCCAGAACATGATGATGAGTGGTTCAAAAAAGAAACAAGAAATCTGACAACAAGGGAACTTGGGCAAGAGTACCTGTGTGATTTCACAACATCTGGTGATACGTTTCTACAGCCAGAAGATCTCACTTGGATTCGTTCACAAGTAATGAACCCAATTGAAAAATGTGGTGAAAAGAACAACTTGTGGGTATGGTCATATCCGATTGAAGGAAGGTTGTATCTGATCTCTGCTGACGTCTCACGCGGCGATGCTAGAGATTATTCTGCGTTTCATGTCATTGACGTTGAAGAGTGTGAAGTCGTTGCAGAATACATGGGAAAGATACCTCCTGAGAAACTTGCTGTTTTGCTTGATGAATGGGGCAAGAAATACAACAATGCATTGTTGATGATCGAACAAAATACGTTTGGATATTTTGCAAACGTACAGTTACGAGATGCTGGGTATCCTAAGCTCTACTATCATGGCGTTCAAGGTGATCCGTTCAACTACATTTCATCTGATCCAAAGATGTTGCCCGGATTTCCAACAACACCCAAGACGAGACCCCAGATGCTCACAAAGCTTTCTGAGATGATCAGAGAGAAAAAGCTAAAGGTCTATTCAGATAGGTTACAAAGCCAACTTCAGTCATTCGTGTGGCACGGATCTAGGGCCGAAGCATCAAAGGACAGTTATGATGACCTTGTCATGGGACTTGCGATTGGTTGTTGGCTTATAGAGGGAAATGCAGGGCTAAGCCAACACTCCATAGACATGGCATATGCAATGCTCAAAGCAACTTCATTGTCGCGCACGACAACAGAACAACATGTTACATTGAGCAAAATCAATGATGCTCGTCCGTTAGTAAATCCAAACATCATGGGTATCAACGCTCAGAGCTTGTACAGACCAAAACATGCCGACGCTGTGTCACCAAATGATCCAGTGACAAAGACAAAAGACTTTAAGGACTTTAATTGGTTGTTGAAGTGAACATTATGCGCACTACGGTAGGAAATATCAGACGTTTGTTGAACGAAGTTCATAATGAAAACATTGTTAATGAAAAAAACGTTAATTCTCTTATCTTTGCTGCAAAGCGTCGGATTGATAAGTGGTGGAAAGAAAAGACAACAAAACAGTTCTTTGTCAATCCCACTAGTAAAAAAATGAACAAGTATGGCACACATGGTTGCAATGCAGTAGAGATTGATGGAAGCAATATAACGCTAAATTTTTCGCACCGCGACTGGCATGCAACTGTCTTTGTTGATTTGACAGATCCTCTTAGTGTCACTCTTAGATCGGCGAATGAACTAAATTTATATGGTAGCGCCCGATCTGAACTTGAAGACCTGATGAATGATTTAAAAGATGTTTCAAATCCATCAACAGATGAATCAGGAAATTGGTGGGCTGATGAAAATTACTATCCCATTAGGCCTATTTTTGACGGCGAAGATCCAAATTTCAAACCAGATTGGTCGTGGACGATCGTGAATGGCATGACAGGGGACGTTGTTGAAGAATAGTTACTCACAGAGGCACGCTAAGATATCCCATGAAGAACCTTGAAATCAGTGAAACAAGACTGCGTGAAATCGTCATTGAAGAGCTAGAGGCTTCTCATAAGGCAAAGACAGTCCAAGAGGCAGTCGATCATGCAGGAATCTCCGCTGTTGTGACAGCGGCTAGTAAGCTCATGGCCGCAGTAGATGGTTTCAAACAGAAGGCACCTCCTGCAGCTATCAATGCACTCACCCCAGGACTTTCTCAGCTCGAGAAGACGCTCGAAGACATGGTGAGTACGCCTGGGTCGTACGTTGCAAAGCCAAAGGTTGAACCAAAGAAGGTCAGTCTTAGGGCTGTCAAGGGTGAGAGCGTAAAAAAAAACTCTGATTGAATCCCGCGTAGGTCAACGAGTCAAGATCACAGATGGAATGAAACAGTTCGTTGGTAAAATTGGAACCATCGTTAATGTTGAACTTGATGGAAGAACAAAGATGTACCGTGTGAAGCTTGATAAACCAGTCGAGATTCCAGGGGTTGGATTGGTTGAAGATGATCTTTGGGCAGGACAGTATCTAAAAACTATTTCTGCAAGACTAAGAGATCCTGATGTTGATCCTCTTGCAAGATGCGAATCATGCGGGAATTTGTATCGAGATTCTTATACGTTGATGAATCATCACTGCCGTGGAGAGTAAATTACGATTTGTTATCAATGATGTAAGATCGCAATAGGCCTCAACATGAATGGAGGGGCAAGAATATGGCAAAGAAAGAACCCAAGAGCCTTTTTAGGCGCCTAACAAAACTCTTCAGATCAGGGCCGATTGTTAAACGCAAAATTCGTGCCCTTGACACCACAATGGCAGTGGCAGACAAGACGAAGAGCTCAGGCACTTTGTTGTTTCAGAAGTCGTTGTCCCCAACATATGCAACGATAACCAGTAATGCATACAACCTCTCTGAACGCTTGATGAGGTATCAAGATTTTCAAGAGATGGAATACACACCTGAAATTGCAGCAGCAATGGACATCTATGCAGATGAAACTGTTGCAGCAGATGAAAAAGGTCGCTGTCTTCACGTTTACTCTGATAACGAAAAGATCAAAGAGATCCTTGAAGACTTGTTTTACAATGGATTGAACATCGAATTCAATCTGCGCTCTTGGGCAAGGAACCTTTGCAAGTACGGTGACTTTTTCTTATATGCAGACGTTTCGCCTGAATACGGTGTCATCAATGCTTTTCCGATCCCGGTGAACGAGATTGAACGTGAGGAAAACTTTGACAGAGACGATCCATTTGCAGTAAGGTATCGTTGGGTCACGTTGGGAAATAGGACGTTAGAAAATTGGGAAGTTGTTCACTTCCGTCTTCTTGGCAATGACATGTTCTTGCCTTACGGCTCTTCGATCATCGAGCCTGCAAGACGTATCTGGAGGCAGTTGATCCTCCTCGAAGACGCAATGTTGGTGTATCGTGTCGTACGAGCACCCGAGCGAAGGGTCTTCTATATTGATGTTGCAAACATCCCGCCAGAGAGCGTTCCTCAATACGTTGAAGAACAACGTGCAAACATGCGAACGTCTCCTGTTATCGACAGGGCAACAGGCCGCGTAGATCTTAGGTTTAATCCCCTTTCAGTTGATGAAGACTATTTCATCCCAGTTCGTGGTCAGGACACCGGAACAAAGATCGACACGTTAGCAGGTTTGTCAAATCAAGGAAATGTTGAAGACGTTGCCTACCTTCAAAAGAAACTCTTTGCTGCATTGAAAATTCCTCGTGCATACCTGGGTTATGATGAAATGTTGTCTTCAAAGGCAACCTTGGCGCAAGAAGACATCAGGTTTTCTCGCACCATCAACGTCATTCAAAAGACGATCACTGCAGAACTAAACAAGTTAGCAATCATTCATCTTTGTGCTCATGGATTTGACGGCGATGATCTGCAAAACTTTACGTTGAGACTATCGAACCCATCAACAGTTGCTCAACAACAAAAGCTCGAGCTTTGGCGTTCAAAGTTTGAAATCGCAGGTTCAGCGCCAGAAAAACTTGTGCCACGTGAGTTCATTCGACGTGAGATCTTAGGACTAAATGACGAGCAAATCGAAAAGCTTGATGATGGGTTAAAAGACGACAAAGCACTTGACAATGAACTAGATGGAGGCAGCGATGCAGGAGGAGAAGCAGGAGGAGGCGAAGATCTCTTTGGCGGAGGTGGAGGCGCTAGTGGGGGCGGCGTTGAAGCGAGTGGTGGAAGCGAAGCTGGCGGTGAAGAAGGTGGAACGCCGCCAGAAGAAAACGCGTCGGAAGAGCCCGAAGAAGAAAAAGAACCAGACGTAGAGCTTCTTACGTCGATGGATGATAGAGACGATGATGAAGATTTTTCGTTGAAAGTAAACGAGAAGGACGGTCCTCCTGTCAAACCTCAGTCTCAATTGAGCAGGGTCAAATACAATAGATCACGTCGTAGAACACACGGTGCATCAAAGACGCATATGCCTGACTTTGCAAAGATGACATCAAACGACAATCATTCTATGGAAGATCCATACGACAATGATTGGATCAAGTCTGTTGTAACAAATCCGCTTGCAGAAACAAGTCCAAAGACGATTGGTATCAATAGACACATGCAAGCCACGCTTGAAACCATGAAGAAGTCACCGAAGTTTGCATCTTTTACCGCAAAGAAGCTTGGTGTGCTGACAGAAGGCGAAGACGTTCAAGACAAGGTCGATGCAGGTGCAGGTTTGCTCGATGAGAACACATACAACAGCGATAACACGAACGAACTACTTATCATAGACGACGAGGCAGACGAATGAGCAAGAACCACCAAAAGAAGCGCAATGCCGCCCTCCTTTACGAATGGCTGGTGTATACGATTTCTAGATCATTGATTGACGGCGACAAGAAAAGATCTTCTGCTGCATTAAAGTTGCTCAAGAGGCATTTCAAGCCTGGGACTGAGTTACACAGGGAATTTCGTTTGATCAATTCATTGGTAAAGACAACCGTCAGTTCTGAAGCTGTTGCTGCTTCGATAATGCGTGAAGCAAAAGATGCTGCTCGCAGACATGATATGAAAGCGTTAGATCAAGAAAAATCATTGCTCATTCATGGCATCAACAAGACGATGGACGAGTACTTCTACGATCAACAGGTCGACGAATATCGTACGTATGCAACCGTTCAGACATTATTGAATGACTGGCGAACTCAAGAACCCGACTTGCAGCGAATGGCAAAGTACGAAGATCAGCTCGTTTCTTGGTTAATGTCAGAAAAACTAGCCAAACCTGACGTCACGGTGAGCGAGGACACAAACGGTTCAGCTCGTTTATTGATGAAGGTTTTGATGAAGCGCTTAAATGAAAAGTACACAGGTACTTTGAATACAACTCAAAAAGGTCTTGTTCGAGCATATGCATTTTCGACAGCTACAGAAGACTCCACATCAGTAAAGAAGAAGCTTCTTGAGGTCAAGAGTGGGCTTCTACAGACCATTGAACAACAACTTGTAGCTAAGACAGGTTTGAACGAGTACGTTAGCAAAAAGCTTGTTGATGCAAAAGATCAGCTTCTTTCGGAGAAGCTTGACGTAGTAGATGACGCTGTTGTCACACGATTCATGCTGTATGCAAAGCTAGCGTCTGAGCTTAGCGACGACACGGAGAAAAAAGATGATTGACTTGCGTTTGCTCACTGGTAACTGTAACACGTTTGAATACGAGCTTGTGACGGAAGAAGTTGCTCCTTCAAAGGTGATCGAAGAGGCAGGAAAAACGATCGAAATTCCTGCAGTAAAGAAGCACCTCATGAAGGGAATTCTTCAAAAGGCTGACGCCTTGAACCAGAACGGTCGCATCTATCCTAAGCACGTTCTTGATCGTGAGATCAGAAACTATCAGAAGTTCATCATCGAAAACAGAGCGATGGGAGAACTTGATCACCCAGATTCATCAGTCGTCAATCTTAAAAACGTTTCTCATGTTGTGAAAGAAGCATACATGGAAGATGGCGTTGTGTACGGTACGATTGAGATTTTGGACAAGACGCCGTCTGGTGCAATCCTTAAGGGACTCGTTGAGTCTGGTGTAAAACTTGGCATCTCTTCACGTGGCGTAGGATCGACGAGAAAGCAAGGCGAGTACTACGTTGTACAAGATGACTTTCAGTTGATCACGTTTGACATGGTTTCAGAACCAAGCACGTCTGGTGCATTCATGATTCCTGAAGGTCGTGTGATTGGAACTGATGACCTCCGTCGTATTTTTGATAAAACTGACAGGATTGACAGGGTGTTGAATGACATCCTTTCTTTCAAAGGAAAGGCTTGATAAATGAGTTTTGGTAATCCTTCAGCTGGATATAGCCTTGCAGGTGAATTTCAATCTTCAGCACTTCCATGGGTAACTTCATCGATAGCCCCAAGCGGATCTACAAATGCTTTGAAATTTGATTTTCAATCATGTACACGATTTTTCACAGTGACAAATCTTAATCCTGTTGGCGCCACAGGCGTTCTTGCGATTGGGTTTACAGCTGCAGGAATGTCAGATGCAAACAGTAACAAATATTTCTTATCAGGAAGTCAAACTCTTTCTGCAGAAATTCGTGTGAAAACGCTTTATGTTATGGGACAAAATGCAGCAGTCCCATTCGGTTTGCTCGCAGGACTAACTGCAGTTCCCGCAGCAAACACGCCTGTGATTACAGGATCTCAAGTCGATGTTAGCACGGGAAATACAGTCTATTGGCCCGGCGTATGGTGATCAACATCAATGCTAAAGCTTCTTTCACATCCACATCAAGCGCTAAAAACACGTTGTGAAGAAGATGAAGTTTCTTTTGATGAATCATTGCAACAACTCGTCAATGAAATGACGATGATCATGTACGAAAATAACGGTATTGGGTTAGCCGCTGTTCAGTTGGGCGTTATCAAAAAAGTGATCATTGTCGATCCTTCGAGTGGTGAACTAAAAAAAGATTTCATGGTGATGGTGAATCCAAAGTTTTCTCCCACCCCGTTCGCAACGACAGAAATTTTAGAAGAAGGTTGCTTGTCAATGCCGGGAGTTCATGTCAAAGTCTCAAGGTGGTCTGATATTGAAGTAGAATATCATGATGTTTCAGGTGTGATAACAAAGAGCCAATTGTCAGGTTTAACAGCAAGGATCGTTCAACACGAAATCGATCACTTGAATGGCAAGACGTTGCTAGACAGAGGAAAAGTAAGATGAAGATCACAAGAGAACAATTGAAAGCAATGATCAAAGAGTGCATCGTTGAAGTATTGACCGAAGGTCTTGGTCCTCAACAAAGGATTACAGAGGTTCTTAGGCCAGGCAGAGCCGTTCAACAACCTCAAACAAGACAAAGACCATTTGACGCTCGACTTGATACGCCAATTAGAAAACCGGCAATGTCATCGCATTCAGTCAATGCAACAATAAAAGCTACTGCCGGAAAGAACTCTGTGATGGAAGCAATTTTTGCAGACACAGCAGCAACCACATTGATGGAGCAAGCTGCTGCAGGTGATACTAGCAGCACCGGTGGGTCATCTTCTGGAGGTGTACAGACAGCTATGGAACACATCAGGGGAACCCCCGAAGAAGTGTTTGGTGAGGACACGACATCGAAGTGGGCTAGTCTTGCATTTATGCCCGGTAAGAAAACGGCGTAAGTTCCTTCTGTATGCATACTTACTGTACAGCACAACCATCAAGAGAGGGTGCATTCATGAAGTCAGTTAAACTTACGCCACAGTTGCTTCGTCAAATCATTGAAGAAGAAGTCTCAAAGGGCTTCGGTGACATGGAAGACGTTGAAAAACGTGCGAAAGACACAGATGAGCTCGACGCCGACGAACTCGCGGACTCACTTGGAAAGAAAATCGATTATGCAAAGGCACTTAAAGTCGAGGAAGCTCGATTGGTAAAGCGCCTTGCTAACATTCGTGAAACCCGTCAAAGGGTTCTTAAGAGCCTTCGTTCGAAGAAGGCCTGATTCGGGCTTTTTCGAGGAGGTTGATCTATGTCAGGCACAGGCAAATACACAAAGTATGCTCCGACGGCGACGCCGGCGCATCAGCTGTTGGACAAACTGTTCACTAGCAAAGATCCGATCAAACAATCACCTGTTCAGGGATTGGTTGGTAAAGAAACGACCGCTCGCGCAGCGGTCATTGCTCTAGCAACAGCGCCAGTTGTAAACGGTGTTGGTGGTCTTCAACCATCAGACGGTGTTCAACAAGGAGATGCAGCAGTATTTCCTCAAGGTGTAAATCTTGATTTTTCAGGAAAGCTTGCGTCAATTCAACCACCTGACACTGCAGAGGGTGCGGACGTTGTTTGGACAAATCCTGGCGATCCTGCAAATTCATACATTCCTGATATCACATCACCAGGCCCGGGCAAAACAAGTGGTCTTGATAAAGACGTCGATCCAAAGATCGAAGCCAAAGACATCAAACCAAACTACGTCCCAGGTGCTCCCGGAACTGGAACTCGATCGCCAACAGACACCGATACAAATCTTGTTGCAACTGAAAAATTGGGAACATCTGCTCCCCTTGGCGATTCAGGTGCTAACAAGTGATTCATATGCGCCCTATGCTCTTTTGCAAGTACTTAATACTTAACGCACAGAAGGTTGAGCATGTCTAAACAGCTCTACGAAGAAGCACTAGCAGACGTCAAACGTGTCAAAGAAGTGGCAGAAGACAACGCACGTCGTGCTGTTCTTGAGGCAGTGACACCTCGAATCAGAGAACTGATCGAGCGATCTTTGCTTAATGAATCAGATGACCTCGATGATCTTGAAGATCTAGATGAGGTAATGCCAACACCACCAGGATCACCACCTGGTCTTGGATCAATGGCATCAGTTGCCGCTCCTGTTGCACCCGTCGATGCGATTGTTGCAACGGATGTAACGTCTGCTGTATCACAACCAGACGCAGATGGAAAAGTAACGCTTGACATTGATTCTCTTTGTGGAGGACAAGACTCAGGTGAAGAAGTACCAGCACCTCAGTTTGGCGCACCAGTGCCAGCACCAGAGACTGACGAGTTTGAAGTCAGCATGGAATCAGTGGATGCACTGTCAAAAGTTGCATCTGTCGGTCCCAAAGGGACAATTAACATTCAGATGGCGACCATTGCTGAAACAGTAAGGTCATTGGGCATCACCAAGCCATCTAAAGGACGTTCTACGCAAATCGCTGAAACGATTTCACGCGTAGAAGATATGTATGACCACGTGCAGGCATCCATTAAGGATCCTGCGCTGAAAGCTTCAATAGAGGCGAAGCTTGAAGCGTACTTCAAGAACTTGAACAAGCTCCAGGAGCAAACGATGTCGAAAGTGAATAGCAAGGTACAACAGTTGGACGAAGCAGATGTCACCCTCAAGCTGACAGGTCTGCCAGATGATATTGACCTTGATTCGGTCGGTGTGGATCTAGTCACCGGCGAAGAAGATGAAGAAGGCGGCGACCTCGACGGCATGGGAGACGAAGGTGCTCTCGGCGGTGACGAAGGTGGTGATCTTGACCTCGGCGGAGATGAAGGTTCTGGCCAACAGATGGAGACGCTCTCGTTGAGTGACGATACGATCGTTGAGATCGATGAGAACATGCTTCGTCAAGAGATTGCAAGGATGAAGTCACTTCGCGAAGAGACTGAACCTGCTTCTTGGGGACATGGCGCCGGCGCGAACGAGTTTGATAACTTTGGCGGTGCAGAAGACGAAGGCGATCCTCTTGACGTCAAGGTCAGGGATGTGGCAAAGATTTCGCAGCCACTAGGCGAAGCAGATGAAGAGCTTGATGAGCTCGATCAAATGGCAGAAGCAGATGATGATCTCGAAGAAGCTGACGGAATGGATGAACTTGCTGAAGAGCAAAATCGTCGTGAAGCTGACATCTACGGTAAAGATGTGGCCGACAGCCACGTGACAGCAACGTGTGACAAGCGTAAGCATGAATCACTTCGTCGTCAAGGTGCACTTGAAGTAAGCTTTCAATCACGTGCAAAATCAAAGGCTGCACAATTGAAGAAAGAAGCAAAAGCAACGAAGAGCGCAAAGAAGCTCGCGGAGCTCAAACAAATTTATGGACGTGTTGCACAGCGCTTTAATGAGTCGCTCGCTCGTTCAAAGAAGATTTCGAAGCTTTTGGCATCTTCTGCCAAGCTTCAGAAGGAAG
>VFSW01000770.1_pt1 | contig 47755 bp, 39 predicted proteins | sample 5358111 | NCBI WGS metagenome assembly VFSW01 (sample SAMN11554181, study PRJNA540505) | mine drainage metagenome | isolation source: sediment from site ElyBrook_90M | place: USA: Ely Copper Mine, Vershire, VT | collected 2017 | reverse complement strand
GCCCGGCGGGGGCCCCCCCCCCCCCGCCCCCCGCGGGGGGGGGGTTGGGGGGGGCGGCGGGGGGGGGGCTCCAGCCCCGCGCCACGCACCTATGGGCGCATCACCATCGGCGCCAACTGCTTCATCGGCGCCAACTCGGTCATCATGCCCGGCGTCACCATCGGCCCCAACGCCGTCGTCGGCGCCGGCTCGGTCGTCACCGCCGACGTGCCGCCGGGGACGGTCGCCGCCGGCAATCCCGCGCGCGTCATCATCACCGTCGAGGAGTACGCCAAAAAGCGCCTGGCCCAGACCCCGGACTACGATCCGGCGGCCTATCGCGCCGACCGCCGCGCCGTCGTCACGGCGCTGTACCCGCGCGGAGCGCCGGCGACTGAAGTCGCGCCTGAGGGTGGTCTGCGGACCACCGCCAAGTCCGCCTGCGCGGACTCGGGCTCGATCCAGCCGCCGGATAGCGGCAGTCGCCCGTCATAATAAGTAGAGCGTACACGAAGAACGAGGGGATTGACCATCATCATGCGGATCGCGATGCTTGGGCTGAAGGGGCTGCCGGCGACGTATGGCGGCGTCGAGCGCTACGCCGACGAGGTGGCGACGCGGCTGGCGGCGCGTGGCCATGAGGTCGTCGTCTTTTGCCGCGCGCATTACACCCCGCGCGAGGCGGCGCGCGAGCCGTATCGCGGCGTGACGCTGGTGCGCCACCCGACGCTGCACACCAAGACGACCGACACGCTCAGCCACACCTTCAGCGCATCGCTCGGCCTCATGCGCAGGCGCGTCGATGTCGCGCACTATTACAGCCTGGGTCCCGCCGTCCTCTCGTGGCTGCCGCGCCTGGCCGGCATCCCCACGCTCGTCCACATCCACAGCCAGGAATGGCGCGGCGGCACGTGGGGGGGCATCGGCAAGGCGTTCTTTCGCGTGGCCGACCGCGCCGCGCTCAGTTGCCCCACCGCGACCGCCGCCATCTCGCGCGGCTTCGTGGATTTCTATCGCCGCTCGTATGGCCGCGAGCTGGCCTTCACTTCCACCGGGGTCGCACTGCCCGCCGCGCCCGACCTTGAGGCGGATGTCGCCTTGCTGCGCGACGAGGGACTGACCGCCGGCCAGTATGTGCTCTTCGTGGGCCGGCTCGTCCCCGAAAAGTCGCTGCACGTGCTCGTCGAAGCCTATGAGCGGCTCGACACCGCCCTGCCGCTGGTCATCGTCGGCGACGCCAAGACCCCCTATGCCGACGATCTGCGCCGCCACGCCTCGCCCAAAATCCGCTTTCTCGGCTATCGCTACGGTCCCGCGCTCGACGCGCTCTATCACCACGCCTATCTCTACGCGCACCCGTCGTTTCGCGAGGGGCTGGCGCTGACCGTGCTCGAAGCGATGGCGCACGGCTGCTGCGTGCTGGCCAGCGACATCCCTGAAAATCTGGAGCCGCTGGGCGGGCTGGGCTTCACGTTCAAGGTGAGCGACCCCGCCGATCTGGCCGCGCGGCTTGACCGGCTGATGCGCGACCCCGCCGCCGTGCAGGCACAGCGGGCGCTGGCGCGGTCGCACGTCGCCGCCCAGTACGATTGGGAGGCCGTGGTCGATCGCCTCGAAGCGATTTACACCGCGCTGGTCGCGCGCCGGCCCGTGCCCACCTTCGCGCCGGAGCCGGTCCCCGCCCGCATGGGGGCGAGCGCGGGGAGGTGAAAGAGGAGGATTCCATGCCAGACACCGACCACCTGCCGGGCGTGCATCAAGCGCCCAATATTCAGGTAGCTCCGGATGTCTATGAAATCGAGAACCAGGCCGTTGATCCGGATCAGCTCATTGAGCGGGAGATGTGGCGTATCGCTCCCTGGCAGGGAAAGATTGTCGTGGATCTGGGAGCAGGGACTGGCTTTCATATGCCTCGGTTTCATGAGCAGGCCGCGCATGTCATCGGGGTTGAGCCGCACGGTCCGTCGCGGTTGCGGGCGATGGCGCGCTGTCACGCGCTCGGCTTGGAGCGGGCCTCGATCATGACCGGCTCGGCGGAGCAAATCTGGCTGCCGGATCACTGGGTGGATATCGTCCATGCGCGGTTCGCCTACTTCTTCGCGCCAGACTGTGAGCCGGGATTGCGTGAGCTCCAGCGGATTATGAGACCGGGTGGCGCCGCGTTCGTCATTGACAATAATCTGCGTTGGGGAACGTTCGCATCCTGGTTGAAGCGAGTTCCATTTTTCGCTGAGCGCGACCCCGATAGCATCGACCAGTTCTGGCGGGAGCATGGCTTCGAGCTTTTGGAAATCGCCAGTGAATGGCGCTTTCAGCAGCGAGAGGATCTCACAGTGGTGGTCCACAACGAATTTCCGCCAGAGGTCGCGGATGCCATTTTGGAGGAGCATCAGGGGTTGAGCGTGTCGTATGGCTATAATCTGTACTACAAGCGGTATTGATGAGGGGGAAGAAACCACCTTTGATTTGTACAGCAAAATGACGTACAATGTATACGTGCCGTGAAAGGAGGAAGCGAATATGTCGTCCACGCCATCATACGACCGGAGCGAGAAATCACGCCGCCCGCCAGCTCCGAGGCGAGCGCGCTTCAATGCGCGCCTCACTGATGAACAGAAGCAGCTCTTTGAGCGTGCCGCCGCGTTCTCTGGTCAATCCATCTCGCAATTCGTGCTGAGCAGCGCGCAACGCGCCGCTGAGCAGGCGATCCGCGAGCATGAGGTGATCACGCTCTCAGCGCGTGACTCGCGCGCGGTGATGGAATCACTGCTGCATCCCATTCCCGCTGGCTCCCGGCTCCGTCAGGCCGCTGAGCACTATAAAGCGCAGATCGATCAGGAGTAGCCGATGCCGCCGCCAATCGATCGTGTTATCGAGCCGCTCGCATCGCATCACGATCGGGCGGCCTTCTCGTGTGGCGAGCCTCTGCTCGATGCCTACATCAAGACGCAGGCAGGCCAAGACATCAAGCGGGATCTCGCGGTGTGCTACATCCTTTGTGAGCGCGACAGCTCGATCATCATCGGCTATTATTCGCTGAGCGCAAGCTCAGTAGAGCCTACCAGCCTGCCTGCGACCTTGGCTAAGAAATCTGGTCACTATCGACTTGTGCCCGCGGTTCTGCTTGGCCGCCTAGCTGTCGATCGCCGATTCCAGGGTCAGGGAATAAGCCCCTTGCTCTTGGTTGACGCACTGCGACGTGTCTTGCGCACGGGGGTTGGCGTCAAGCTGGTGATCGTCGACGCATTGAGCGAGAAAGCCGCCCAATTCTATGAGCACTTTGAGTTCAAGCGCTTCGCGGATAGTCCACATCGCCTCTATTTGCCCACCAGCACGATCCGCGATCTCTTTCCGTCGGACGACGCGGTAGGGATGTGAAAAGGCACGATCCATGACCGATGGCGAGCGCCGGCCCGCGCCCACCTTCGCGCCGGAGCCGGTCGCCACCCGCATGGGGGCGAGCGCGGGGAGGTGACCCGCGCGTGGTACAATGGCGTAGAACAAGCTAAGGGAGGACCTCCACTGATGTCTACATCCCGGCGTGAGGGATCGTTCTGGCTGGCCGTATTGATCATGCTGATCGGGCCGGTCGTGCTCTTCTTTTTGCCGTTCGTCGGCGCGTTCATCGCGGGGCTTGTCGGCGGCAGAATCGCCGGTGGCCCAGGACGTGGGGCGCTGGCCGCTCTTTTCCCGGCGTTCGTGGTTGCCGGGGTCGGCGTGCTGGTGTCAGTGGTGGGTGGCGCGCACTTCGGGCCGCTGGCCGCGATCGGCGGCATTCTCGCCGGCATCGGAGTGTTCATCTATCTGCTCTTCAACAGTATCGGCCTGGTGCTCGGCGCCGTCATCGGCGGCGCGCTCTGACGCGAGGGGAGGGAAGGATCCTCCCCGCGAATAGCTCTCAACAATGCTGTATCGAGCCGCTGCCTGAAATGTGCTCCGTGATATTAGGGTTGCCACCACAATAGGTGACGCTGCCTGAGCCAGCAATTTGGACAACGAGCGTATCCTGCGCAACGACCGATGCCGTGCCCGAGCCAGCCACGCTGATTCGCGCGACCGAGCTGGTAAGTCCGCTTGCCTGATAGGATCCGGAGCCGTCGATGGTAATCGCCTGATCGTGGGTCTGTCCGGAAAGTGTCATGTTGCCTGAGCCGGCGATCGAGGCAGTTAGTGTCGTCGCGGTCAGATCCGCTATATTTGCGTTGCCTGAGCCAGCGATCGAGGCATGTAGCGTTGGCGTGTTCAGATGCGAGATGGTGAAATCGCCCGAGCCGCTGATTGCGACCGTCAAGCTCGTTGCCGTCAGAGAGTCCATGGAAACGCTGGCGGAGCCGGAAATGGCAAGCTCATTGAGATCTTTGACCGTCAGCAGATAATGGATGGGCTTGCGGGGAATCACGATGCTGAACGGCACACCCTCGTTGAGGCCGATGGTCAGGCGGTTGCCGCTGACTTGTGAGGTGATGAGCGGCAAGATGTTGTCCTCCGCTTCGATGGTCAGAGACTCTGTGCCCGTCTGCTGAATCGTCATATCTCCCATGCCATCGAGCGATACCTGGGTGAAGCCGGAGACGGGGCGCGCTTCGCTCTTCACGTTCCCTGAGCCGATGACGAGCCTGTGCGTGAGAGCGAAACCGAGAATCGTGACGATGAGAAGAGCAAACAGCACCGCTCCGATGGCGATCACAAGCCTGACAATAAAAGGAGATCTCGTCGATACTGGTGTTGGAGAAGATTCGTTCGTGGTAGTCATTATGACCACCTCCCTCTTTCCGAGCTATATGGAGAACCACACCTATTTACAAGTATAGGAAATCCATATGGAGCCAGTGTCGCGAATGTATGGCGATTTGATGGCGCTTTTCCGCTGGCTCTCCATCCCGCATGTTCGTGCTCCACCGATCGAGACGGCGCGTGATAGAATGATCCCGCGCGGAACCAGCCAGGAAAGGGGTAAGTCCCATGGAGCAAGCTGATGAATTCCTGATCGAGCTGACGGCGACAGGCGATTCAGACGACCGCGAGCGCGTCGAGCAGGGCCTCGTCGCCTTCAATCGCACGCGCTCGCCCTACCACGACGCGTCTGACGACGACGAGCGCAAGCCGCAACCGCTCGATGTCTACGTGCGCGACGGCGAGGGCCAGCTGCTCGGCGGCATCGTCTGTGATACGTTCTGGGGCTGGCTGTGCATCGATCTGGTCTGGCTCGACGAGCGCGCGCGGGGGCGGCGCTACGGCTCGCGCATGATGGCGATGGCTGAGGTCGAAGCGCGCCGGCGTGGCTGCACGCGGGCGCGGGTCACGACGTATAGCTTCCAGGCGCGCGGCTTTTATGAAAAACTCGGCTATCGTGTCGTCGGCCAGCTCGATGACTGGCCCCCAGGCGGCGCTCATTACACGCTGCGCAAAGACTTCGCCTGAGCCATCGCGCGGCGTAAGAACGTCTGAATGTGAAAAAATTACTATGTCTTTTAGCGCTCCTGTTTATTGACAGGCAAAGGGGCAACCGCTTACACTATGAAGATAAGAGAACATGCAAGTGAGTTATGACTTTGAAGTGCGTTACACTATAGCCAGACTGTAGGGGTGTGCGATGAGGAACATCGCGAACGACCAGCAGCCCGCGGGGACGCAACAACCGCTCGACGAGAGCTTATTTCGGCGAGAGCACGCTGCCCTGCGCTGCCTGGTGTGCGCCCGTCAGTGCCTGTTGCCTGAAGGATCGCACGGCTTTTGCTCAGCTATCGCGCATCGAGACGGCTGGCTGCATAGCACGGCGTATGGTGTCATCGGCGAAGCGGCGGTCACACCGATTGAAAATAAGCCTGTCTATCATTATCGCCCTGGCACGCGCACGCTCTCACTGGGCGGCCTGGGCTGCAACTTGAGGTGTAGGTTTTGTCAAAATTGGGAGCTTGCCTATCGCTCGGCCCGCGACGGCGGGGGGCTGGCCGCCCCCAATCTGCCGCCTGCCACCGCCGTCGCTCGCGCGCGCGAGCGCGGCTGCCAGGGAATCGCGTGGAGCCACAATGAGCCGTCGATATCGCCGATGTACGTGCGCGACACCGCGCGCGAGGCTCGCGCCGCCGGACTCTACACGGTGTTGGTGACGAACGGCTGGCTCACCCTGCGGTCGCTGCGCTTCCTCGGCCCCTGGCTCGACGTGTATCGTGTTGATATCAAGAGCCTGGATCGTGCCTTTTACGAGCAGGTCGCCGGGGCAGGTGACATCGAGTCGATCATCCCTCTTGCTCGCGCCGCCAGTCTCGACTATGGCGCGCATGTCGAGACGGTGACGAATCTCATGCCGGGCCTCAACGACAGCGACGATCATCTGACGCGACTGGCGGACCAGATCGTGAGCCAGCTTGGGCCGCTGACTCCCTGGCACCTGACGACCTATGTGCCCTACGCGCACATGCGCCACATTTCCCCCACGCCGCCAGAGACGCTGGCTCGTGCCCGCGCCATCGGGCGGCGTGCCGGCCTGTCGTTTGTCTTTACCGACGATCCTTTTGATTGTGGCGCCGCTGACACGGTGTGCCCCTGGTGCGCCGCCCGCGCCATCGCGCGTGGCGCGGCAACCGTGGATGTCTCAGGCGTCACCTCGCTGGGTGCCTGCGTCGCCTGTGGCGGCGATCTGGGTGTCACAATGAGCGCCATAGCTTTCGCTGAAGGAGGAGCACGCGCATGAAATCACCTCCTCGATTCTCTCGTTTGCTGGCAGCTTTGCTTGGATTGTGCTGCGCGCTGCCGCTGAGCGCCTTCGCGGCGACGGCTCAAGCCGCGACACAGCGTGCCGCGCCAGCCGCTTTAGCCGCCACCAGCGCGGGGCACGTCACCATCATCGTGCTCGACATGTCCGGCTCGATGGCGCAAAATGACCCTGCCGGCATCCGCTGCTCGGCAACCAACGCCTATATCGATCTGAGCGGGCCGGGCGATCTCGTCGGCGTCGTGGATCTCGACAACTCGGACGGCTCGACGGGCGGGCCGCACAGCTTTGATCTGGCGAGCGTCATCGCCCAGCCGACCGACATGTCCACGCTGGCGAGCCGCCAGCATCTGCGCGATCAGCTGCAAACCGTGACGCATGGGTGCCAGCCCGACGCCAACACCCCCACCTATGACGCGCTGAATAAAGCGCTCGGCATGCTGACCCAGGCGACCAAAGGCGGTCAGATTCCCGGCTCGGTCATCCTGCTGACCGACGGCGACCCTGAGCCGAACGCTGATGGGCAGATTGCCGCCATCAAGAGCGATCTGGTGCCGCAATTCAAAAGCCACGGCTGGCCCATCGACACCATCGCGCTGGGCAACGACCCAAGCTTTCACGGCTTCTTGAATGATATCTCGACCGCGACGTCTGGCAATTTCTATGACGACAGCCAGGGACCGGTGCCTAACGTCTCGCCGCTCAACATCGGACCATTTTTCGTCAACATCTTCTCCATCCGCAACGGGCGCACGCCAGGGCCGACGATCGCGCCGACCACGCTGAGCGGCGGCGCGATTTCGCGCAACTTCCAGCTGGGGCAATACGTCGATCACCTGGATGTCATCGTGGTCAAAGACCAGCCCCAGACCACCGTCACCGTGGACGTGCCCAACGGCCAACAATTGTCGTCGGGCATCGCCGGCACGTTCATCTCGACCGATCCGCACTACGCGATCTTTTCGGTGGATGGCCCGCAATCGGGCACATGGCAGGTGAACGTGACGGGCAGCGGGCAATTTTTGGTTGACAGCCTGGTGTCGTCGTCGCTGCTGGTGTCGATTCTGGCGCCAACGAAGCAAACGCCCGTACAAGCTATCGGCGCCTTCGTGCCCATCAAAGCGTCGATCGAGTATCGGGGCGCGACCATCACCGGCGCGTCCTTCACCGTGACGGGCACGCTGACGTATGGCGGCGACACGAGCGGCCAGGCGCCTTACGCCCAGAATATTACGCTCAGCGACGGCAGCAGCCCTGGCATCTATCAGGCACAGGTGCAGCTGCCTAATGGCGCGCCAACCGGCACGTATCTGCTCGTCGTCAACGTAACACAGGTGAGCGACGTGCCGCTGTCGAGCGCCCAGCTCACGTTGCGCTTCGATCTCTTTCCATCGCCCTATTTCCTGACGAAGCCGGGCGGCGCCATCACCACCGCGCCGGTCAGCGCGACCGTGCTGCAATTCGATCCCATCCTGCAATTCATCTACGGGCACGCGCCCGGATTCTTGAGCTGGATGGGCCAGAGCGCGCTGCAAAACCACGCGCCTTACCCCACCGCCAACATCCCCGGCGAGGTCGCGCTCAACAATCAGCCCTATTGCAACGCGACGGTGCGGGGCACGGCGAACCCTACCGGCTCGTCGCACGCGGTCCCAGTCACCTTCGTCAATGGGTCGTGCGGCACCTTCCAGGCACAGTTCCCAACCGGCACGAGCGGCGGCTTCACGATCAATTTCGAGACGAGCGGAACGTTTCAGGATAGCCACGGCGACTTTTTGCCGACCGCGCGCCAGGTGCAGCTGCGCGTCATCTCCGCGTCGTCGGGGGACGAGATCCACGCCTGGGTGCTGACAGCGCTTTATCTGCTCTTGCTGATCGTGCTGGCGCTGCTGGTGCGCGCGTATGGCTTCCTGCCCTCGCCGGCGGCGCAATTTTACACCGACAGCCCCGACAAGCCGCGCCAGTTCGCGGTGAACCCCATCAGCGCGTGGCGCGTCTTATTCCATCGCAACGTGGTGCAAAACCCGATACAGGGCATTCCCGGCATCGAGGTGCGCGTGACGCGCTCAGGCCGGCGCACCGGAGCCTATTTCGTGCGCCGGCTGGATGACACGCCACGCGGCCGGCAATGGCGCGACGACAGCAATCGTGAGCTGCCGGTCGGGCAGTTCGCCCAGGTCAACGGCGTCCGGCGCAATGAGACGACCTATCACTTTCTCGGCACGGGCGTGCGCGATCATGGGGGCCGCGCCCCGGACAGTCGCAGGGGTCGCGGCTCAGATCGGCGCGAGACAGCGCTCGTCGGCGCGGGGTCGCGGCGCGACGCCCAGCGCGCTCGTGATAGCCGCGATCGCGGGCGAGAGCGCGACAGAGATCGGGACCGGCGCGATCGCGATCGGGGCCGGCGCTGAGTGGTGTCATTGTCGTGGCGACGCCGGCCCGCGCTGCCACGACAGCCTGAAGCAGGAGAACAATCCTTATGGCAGTCAACGACTTTAGCTTGCCGTCGCCCACCTTGCTGCGCGATCTGAATCAGCTGCAAGTCGCGTCACAAGTCCCTGGAGTGATCTCTGATTCGCGCGTCAAGACGCCGATGCTGGTAATCTTGTTAGGCAGCACCCCCGCGCTGGTGGCGGTCGAGCTGCAACAGCACATGCTCACGCTCAGCCCCGCCGACCGCCGTAAAGCCGCCTTCGTCTTCATCGACACCGACGATCTGCCCGCCGAGCTGGTGATGTTTCGCAAGACACATCGCGGGCTGTTTCAGGAATTCACCGAGCGCATCTCGGTGCCCGCGCACCCTGAGGCCGCCACCTGGCCGGCGCATCAGATCACGCTGCACACGCGCATTCCGCCCAAGATGCCACAATTCTTCGCGGCCGGAGCCGGCGGCATGCGCAACAACGGGCACGTCGCGCTGGCCTTCAATCAAGAGCGCGTGCGCCTCGCGCTCGAGCAGGCGCTCAATTCGCTGGGACTGATTGAGGTGCGGGGGGCGGCGCGCATCGACGACGTGCAGGTCAACATCATCCCCTTTTTGGGCGGCGGCACGGGGAGCGGCATCGCTGCCGACATCGCCGTGATGGTGCGCCAGATCCTCATCCAGCGGCAGCTACACCACCGGCTGAACATCTTTTGCATGTTGCCGGAGCAGCTCGAAGGAGTGCCGGGCGACGACGTGAGCTGGCGCCAGAGCAACGCCGTGGCGTGCCTGCTCGAGATACTCGCGCACAGCGCCGCCGCCAAGCTGCAACCCGACGGCATGTATCGCAAATATCTGCTCAACACGATGTATGAAGTGACGAGCGACGCGCTGGCCAACGAGATCTATCTGATCGCGCGCACGGGCATGCGCCGGCCCGACGGCGTGGCGCGCATCGTCGCGCTCGATCTGTTTCAGCGTCTCTGTGACGCTTCCGGCGTGGGGCTGCTCGAGCAGTCGAAGTGGGTGGACCGTCGCCGGCTCGGCAAATGGGAGAGCATGACGCCTACGCCCTTCGGCATGAGCTGCGTGCTCGAGATCGTCTTTGACGCGCAGGCCACCGCCCACGCCTTTGCCCTGCGCTCGGCGGCCTATCTGCTGAGCAGCCTCGTCGGCGCGAAGCCTTCGCGGCCCGACACCTCCGGCTTCGTCTCGGCGTGGGATAAAGAGCTGGACGACATCGCCGACTTTCTCGCCCCCGAGGGCGCGGCGTACGGCGTGCGCTATTCACAAGACATCCCCGAATCTGAGTTCGAGTACGCCTATTCCGACGACCTCGACCGCAACTGGAAGCTTGCCCAGGAGCGCTGCCGGCGGACCAAAGAGGCGATCGCTCAGGTCGTGGCGCGCGCCGAGCAAGACGAGCTGGCGCGCATCAATCGCACCAATCCGCCCGACATCGTCGAAGATCGCGAGCTGACCACCGTCGCCCGCCACCTGCGCGAGCTGTATCGCCTCGAAGACAAATACGTCGAATGGCAGAAACGGCTCGATCAGCAGGCGCGACCAGGGGTGATCGAGCGCCCCAACGACCTCGAAGCCAAATACTCGAATCCGATGCTCTTCGATCGCGTGCCCCTGCCCCAGCCGGCCAAAACGACCATGCGCAAAGCGGCGGTGCGCGATCTGACCAACTTTTATTACCGGGGCATGCGCGACACCGACGACGCCAATCGTCACGTCGCGCTGACCACGATGACCGCGCGTCTGCTGATCGCGGCGCGCAAGCGCATCGACGACGAGACCGCCTGGTTCACCCAGGACCGCATGGATCAGCAGAGCCAGCAATTGATCCGCCTCTCGCAAAACAGTCCCGCCTGGCGCGGCAAGCTGGACCGCGACCATCCGCACCAGCGACACATCTTCGACCTGCCGCGACTGCGCACTCCCGACGAAGAGCGCAACGTCGCCGTCGAGCAACTCTATCAATGGGCGACGCTGGGCGCCGGCGAGATGAACAACCTCGTACAGTCGCAAGCCATCACCTTTCACGAGGCTGTCACGCGGCTGTTTCGCAACAAGTGCACGGACTATCTGCGCAAGCAGTCGGGCGACAAGCAAGATGCCGCCGCGCTCGACGCGCAGGGCCACGATATGCTGACGCAGCGGGTCATCGAGTTCTTCGAGGACTATTATCTGCTCAACATTCGCCAGTCGGTCAGCCAGCAATCGCGCGGAGGCGAGGGCCTGCTGCACTTCAATCTGATCGAGCTGCTTGAGTATGCCACCGGTGAGTCGAGCCGCAAAGTGCTCGCCAGCTATCTGCACGCCCACCTGGAAACCATGCGCTCGCTGATTCGCTCGCTGATCGAGTTTTCGCCCGCCTTGCAAGGCGACGGCGAAGATCAGGTCAACACAAGCCTCTATCTGGCCATGCGCTGGGATACGCAGAGCGAGCGCGACATTCTCGAAAAAGCCAAAGACGACCTCGGCCCGCTGACCAACGATCTGTCGCCGACGGTGGTCAATCTGATCGATCCCCATCGCTTGCAAGTCGCGTATGGCCAGCACGGCATCAACATTTCGACGATCGCCGAGTTTCACCATCCCAACAACAGCATGATGGGGCACTATCTCAAGCATGAGGCGCGCTGGTTTGGCCGGCGCACCGGCGAAGACGCGCGCTTTTTGTCGAACCCCATACCTGGCCTGTACGGCGCGAATGAGATGCCCGTGCACAACAGCGCCGAGATGGAGCGGCTCGTGTGCTCGCAGCGCGCGATGGGCTGGCAACCCAGCGGACGCCCCGGCCCCAACGGCCACGAGGATCTCAGCCTGCGCGGGCGCGTCATCCGCGACCCTGACACGCACGGCTTCGTGCCTCAGGGCTTCGACGATCCTCCCCAGATGCGCCAGAACAACCAACCACCGCAGTACCCGCCGCAGAGCAGGCCGAATTATTCACCGCCCGGCGGCCCGCAGTATCCGCACCCGGGCGGCCCGAATAATCCGCCGCCGCAGGGTGGGCCAGGGTACGCTCCAGATGACTGGATGAACGACGGAGGCATACACCCACTCAGGCCATCTTGAAACGTTGTAGTATATAGGCAGTGGAGGGTTCCGTGTGCTAATAGGAGTGACCATCACCCTCTGACCTTCCCTCCATTTTCATGGAGAGAGGAAGTCAGAATCGTATTCCTGTTGTAGCGGCTTCAGGAAGGGCGTATGGGGGAGCGCACGGTGTTTTGCTGAGAGGAGCGGCACCACAGCAATGGGAGTGTACAATCCATCAGTCGTGCTCATTGTGGGTAATCCGGGCGAAAATGACGGTGGCGTGGCGCGTGGCAACGCGACCAGGTCGATCTATCAACTGCTGTGCGATCAATTCGCCGGGATCGATGTTACTGTCTATCCGGTGTTTGGGTTGATCAATGTGAGCCGGGAGCATGAATGGTCGTTGTTGCCGATCAGCGCCCACGGCAAAGACTATTACCCACGCGGCCTGGCCCCCAATCAGCCTGGCGGCCAGGGGGCGCTCCCTGGCCAGCTGTTGAGCGACGTGCTGCGCGCCGTGAGAGGCGACCGCACGATCAAAGACATCGACGATCTGGGGCATACGGTCAACCAGACATATTCACAAGTCTTCATCGTCGCCGATGAAGGATCGCGCCAGCTCGATGAGGTGATCGAGCTGGTCCAAGAGCAGGTGGCGCTGCTCGATGGTGACGTGCCGCGCAAGCACGACATCTATCTGATGGTGATCAAGCCGCGCCCCGACGCGCCCGGCGCGGACTTCAACGCTCCGCTGGGTGACGCCGAGGACCCGCTGGCACAGGCAGGCGCAAGTCCTCAGCCGCGCGTCCGCCCCTGGGAGCGACACCTCGTCACGCGCGGCGGCGGCCTGCCGGTGGTGCGCTATGCCTTTGTCTTTAGTGAAATCAACGGCGATGACCGTCCGACCCACCTGCAGATCGACGATCGCGGCTACGCGGTGGCCGAGGCGCTGTTTTTCCTCCTTGCGACCGGCATCACGGTCGATCAAGACTTCAAAAACTTTACGCTGCCCGATCGGCTCAACACACAGCTGAGCGATCGCGTTGGCTCGATGGCCACGAGCGAGATCCGCTTCCCGCGCGCCGAGGTCGAGCTATTGAGCGCCGACATGCTGGCGTCACAGATCGTCACGCACGTCAACCGCGAGCGCACGCGCAATTTCGATGACGAAGCGCGCAAGCGGCAGGCACGACAACGCGCGCGCGCTCGGGCCGACGACCTCTATGAATCTACTAATGATCGGCAGTCACGCCTGTCTGCTCGCGAGTATGACGGCCCATCGCTCGATCTCATCAAAGGCATGCCTGGGGGCGACAGGCTCTTCGATCAGATGGACTAGCGGACGGATGACCTTTTCAAGCTGTTCGATCGCCGGGAATATGCGCAGGTGATCAACGCGGAGGCGGTCAGGCAAAGACTGGTGCGCGCACGTCGCGCGCTGCACACCTGGCGCGACACCGCGCAAGCCGCGTGGAAGCGAGCGAGCGACGCATCACGCGAGGGGTTGGGTCACGAAGTTGACATCCTGTTTTTAGGCGCGGATGGAAATCGATCGCTGGCCCTGGCGTATGTCAAAGAGCTTGACGAGCAACTGGGCGACGTGCGTAACGCGCATGCCCGGTTGCGCCAGCAACATGCCAGGACCTATGGCGAACGATTCGCGCGTTATCAAGAGGTTGCCGAGCGCCGCCAGTGGAGCGAGCAGCCCCAGCCCAACGCGAGCGGCGCCAATCCAACCGATGCGCCACCAACGGCGTCGCCGACCCTCCCCGGCGTGCCGCTGGCCGGCGGCTCAGGTCCCCAGGGCAGCTCCGCGGCGGGCAACCCCACGCCCGGTGCCGGGCCTGAGGCCGCTTTGGGCTTAGATGAAAAAGAGTATCAGGTGACGGCTGGCTTGGTGCGGCGGGTGAGCATGCTCAAGCGGCAGCGCCCACAGCCGGCGCAGCTCATCGCGGCGAGCGCGATGGCCGCGCCGGCGCTCTGGCTCATCGTGCTGGCGCTGCTCGATCCCTCTGGCGTAGTGAGCCTTCCCCTCGCTCTCACGCTCGCCGCCGCGATCACGCTCCTCACCGGCGGGATCAGCCTGGGGTATACGATGCTCGCCGACCTTTGGATCAAGCGCGCGGAAAAGGACATGCTGGGGTTCTTGCGGCTGTGTTTCGTCTATCGCTGCGAGCGGTACGAAGATCAGCTGCGCGTCTCTGTGCTGGGGCCAGTGACGGCGGAAACGCAAAAGATGCGCGCTCGTCTCGAAGACGATCAGTTCCTGGCTGACATCGCGCAGTCGCTCAGCGCGTCGGCCCATCAGACCGAAGCGAGCCTGCTCGACAGCTCAAGCTTCTATCGCGACGTGCTGATGGGCAATGGCAGGCGGCTGGATCGCGGCCAGAGTCAAAACCTTCAATGGATCAACAACGAAGTGGCGAAACGCCGCCGGGAAGATCCCGTCGAACCGTGGCACCGCGACCCCTCGCTGATGGGCGAGCGGCTGTGCGAATTTTTGCTTTCCGACCTGGGCGTGGAAAGCGTGCTGTTGCTCGATGGAGACGTGCTCCTGCGCCAGATCCGCGCGTTCGCGTATGAGATCAACGCGCGCTACATCGTTGATACGAGCCGCGCGCCCACCATGCCGAACCAAAAGCCCGCGATTGGCAGGCTCGACACCGACGCGCTGCACCGCAATGATGTCTGGCAGCGAGCGATGAATCGCGCTGACCAGCTCTCCGGCGCGATCGGCACGCCCAAACCGCTTTTCTATGTCGCGGCCAGCGCTGACAATATGGGCATCGTGCCCCAGGGCATCTTTCCCGGCTTCACCCATTTCTCACGGACCGATTCGAACGAGTGGATCGCCGTCGGGAATATCTGGTTCGGTGCCGGCATCGGCACTTTGTCGCAAACCCCGCCGCCCAGCGCCAACAACGGGCATACGCCTGATCTGAGCGGGCCGGTCATTCCAGACTGGGCCGAATGAGAAAGGGGGATCTGTCATGACACCGCAACAGCATGGGCCGGTTGTGGCCGCGCCACCGGGCAATCAGCCAGGGCAACAGGCGTGGCAGCGCGGTCGTCTGCCCAGCGCCGTAGGCGATCGCGGCGGCATTTACCCACGCTGGCCATTCCTGGCGGCGCTCTTTCTCGCGCCCACGCTGGTCGTCGGCTATGGCATCGAGGAGTACTTCGCGTCACATGTCTGCTCGCTCGGCTGGTGGTGCGGCATCGATCTGCTGCCCGGCCCGATGCAGGCCTTCATCATCTGGCTGACCTTTTTGCTGTTGTGGCTGATCGCGTTCGTCTTTGGCGTCGGGCCGCTCGAAATCAGGCTTATGCCGGGCGCGGGCAGCCGGGCAGCCGTGCCCTCGGGGCCAATCGGGCGCTTTTTCTTCGCGATCTCAGACGTGCGGCGGATGAGCCACCTGTTGATGCTGTTTGGCGGCATGGCGCTCGTTGGGCTGATCGTCGGCTATCGGACGAACCGCTTCACGCCTGTCGCCTTCGCGGTGGGGGCGGTGGTCATCGTCGTCGCGGTGTGCTCGACGATCTGGAGTCTGCAACCCCATCCCCCCCAGCGGCTGCCCGCTCAGTATGTGCGCAGGATGTCATATCCATCCTACATCTTTCGCACGCTACCCATCATCGATCACATCTGGCCGCCGCGCCCGCCCACCGCGTCGCCCTGATCGCCTCCTCGCCGGTGGCGAGAGGCGCGGATCAGCGCATCGCTCGCCACACGCTTCCCTTAGGACCCAGGAGGTTGAGCACTTATGAGCATTCCTAGCAGCGGAACGGGAACGACGACCTATCAGCACGTCAACGCCGGCACCGAGAGTGGCACCGTCACCCAGACGATGACGATCACCGAGCAGATCGCCCGCTTTTTCGCTGACGACCTGCTCAAGATCGTGCGCCAGGCCAATATCGACATCGCGCGCAGCCTCGGCGCCAATGGCGAAGATTACTTGACCGACCCCGATCAATTGATCTGGCTGCTCTGCAACGACCTGGAGCAAATGCTGGCCGACGGCCTCATCAATCGCGTGCATTTCATGCTCTGCGAAGAAGAGCCGGGCGGCACCGGCGGCGCCTATCGCGTCGGCTATCACGCGGAATATCAGATCATGTCAACGCGCGTCGGCGGCGATATGCTCGAGTATGGCCAGCTGCGCTTGCCGCGCGACGCGACGCTCTGGCAAAAGTTCGTGCTCGTCATCGATTGGGACCCGACGGCGCCGGTCGAGCTGCGCCGACAATGCGTCTATCCCAAGTATATCTTCAACTGGTTTTCGCCATCGGAAAGCTTTGATACGCGCTATCTGGTGCGCTTCGAGAGGGGTGGGCTGGGCACCGCCGTCGCGCGCATTCAATACGCTCAGCCCGACGGTCTCGCTCACGACTAAAGGAGATGCTGTCATGGTTCCCGCCGGCCACTATGTCTTGATCGTCGTGGACGACAAAGGAGCGATGGCGATCTTTGACATCGATATGGATCGTGTCGAGCGCGCCGGATTGGACGATCTGCTCCGCAATTCGCAACGAGCCAAAGCGCAAGAGATCGCCAGGCAGATCGCCGCCGATCTCCAACGCGCCAGGAACCTGAGACCCATGAGTGACACCAGCCTGCGCGCTCTGGAACAGGTGGCTAAATATTCTAAGCCGCAGCTGGCGACCGTCTTTGGCATCGCCGTGCGCGTCGAGGGCACGCTCGCTCTTCCCACCTCGACCGGCCCGGCTGATCAGATCAGACCACTGACTGAGAAGATCGCCAAGCTCAACGATCTCGCGCGCGACGCTGAAACAAAACTGGCCAAAGAACAAGTAGAGCACGATCGCGACCGGCAAGAGCTTGAGCGCGTGCGCAAGAGTGGGGGCGACGTGCCGGCTTTGTTTGCTGAGATCGAGCGGCTGCGCAACGAGCTAGCCGCCAGAGACCGGTCCGTGAGCGATCTGACGGCGCGCACTCAAGCGCTGGAGGCCGAGCGCGACGAGCTGCGGCAGCGCATCGCAGCAAGCGCGATCGCGCACGATAAGCAGATCGTGGAATTGCAAACGCGCAATCAGGCGCTCACCGATCAACTCAAAGAGGCACGCAAAGACAATGCGGAGCTTCAGCGAATCAATCAAGCGGCACGCACACCTGAGGGAGGTGGACCATTGCCGCCGCCCGCGACGGGTGACGGGCCGCTGCCGCTGCCCTCTGAATGGAGGAGATCATGAGTGATGAGCCGACCGGCGTCGAGCGGCTGATTCCGGCGCTGCCGCCCGGCGAGATCATCAACGAGCCAGAAGATATCGATCGTTTGCTGATTCGTGTTTTGCCTGACGGCACGATTTCATTTCGCGGCCCGCGCGCGCGCATCGAGGAGTTGCTCGCGCTCTGCGCCGAAGAGGGATTGATCGTGCGAGTCGATCATCTGGCCTTGTGCGGATAAATCACGGAGGTGTGACGATGGCGATGCCCTATGCCCCTCTGCCGGCGGCGCGCGTGCGCCCGCGCTGGACCACCGAGATCAAGACACTGCTCGACGGCAGAATCGTGCAGCAATTCTTGTTGCATTTCAACATCAATGATTACGTCGTCGATCTCGATCGGGAACAGCGGGTGCTTGAGTTTGGCGCGCCAGAGCGCGTGCCGACCGGCGATGTCGTCGGCATGCCCACGCCGTTTCGCTCCTATCTGCACGAGTTCCTCTACGCGCCGCCACAACAGGGGGGCGTCGGCTGCCAGGCCATCTATACGTATTCGCTGGCGGGCGGCTTGCTGGTCGAAGCCTCGCCGCGCGGCAATCAGAGCGTCGCGGAGCGGCGTGTCTATGAGGCCAATACGTTTATCCACCAGGTGCAGAGCTATTTCAAGCCACGCAACAGCGGGCAGCCAGCAGAGGGAGAGGAGGCCGACGTGCCGACTTCGCTGCCCGAAAACCTTAAGCTGCTGGGACACATCTTGCGCCGGCAATATGACATGAGCGGCGCGGAGATGCGCGCGGGCCAGCGGACTGAGGAAGAGACGCCCGTCGCTGTCGTGCTCGATTTCGTCGAAAAGCTAATCCCCTTTCGACTGGGCGAGGGCCAGGGCGAGCGCGAGCAATTGCAGGCGCTCGAAACCGTGCAGCGCTGGGCTTTTGATACCGAGATCCGCCACACGATGAACGTCATTGTCATGCTGACGACCAACATTGGCCTGGTGCCCACCAGCGTCTACGCACAGGGCAGCGGGTGCCGCGCCATTCGCATTCTGATGCCCGACAGCGATGAGCGTGCCGCCTACATCCGCTGGAAGTCGCAAGATCGCGACGAGCGGACGTTCGTCAGAGAAATGGATCCTACTGACTTTGGCTCTCCCACGGAGCCTGAGCGGCAGATCAAAACCCTGGCACGCATGACTCAGGGCATGCGCCTGTCAGACATCGACGGCATGAGCCGGCGCGTCATCGTCAAGAGCCAGCGCGATCGCACGCCGTCGGTGCTCCACGCGGCGGACGTGCAGCGCGAAAAGGCCGGTGTCATCGTGTCGCAAAGCGAAAATCTGCTCGAAATCGTCAACCCGACGCGCGGCTTTCGGGAGATCGGCGGCCTCGAAAAGCTCAAAAGCTATCTCAAGCAATGCACCGAGCAGATGCGCCAGGAGAGGCGCACGCCCCTTGTGCCCAACGGCCTGTTGCTGGCGGGGCCGCCGGGCACCGGCAAGACGATCATCGCCGAGGCGCTGGCCCTCGAGAGCGGCTTCAACCTGGTCAAGATGCGATCCATCCGCGAGAAGTGGGTGGGCAGCTCGGAGCGCAATCTGGAATTGGTGTTGAATCTGTTGATGGATCTGCGGCCAGTGGTCGTTTTCATCGACGAGATCGACCAGGCGATGGGGCGGCGTGATGTTGGCACGAGTGGTGACAGCGGAGTTGGCGCCCGCATGTTCGGGCGCGTCCTCGAGGTGATGAGCGATCCTACGCGGCGCGGACAAATCTTGTGGGTAGCGGCGACGAACCGCGCCGATGTGCTCGACGAAGCGCTCTTGCGCCGGTTCGACCGGGTGGTGCCGCTGCTCGCGCCCGACGAGGCTGAGGCGGCGCGCATCTTCGAAGCGATGCCCGACATGATTCGCAAGCAGAGCAACGAGAGCATCAACCTTTCCTATGGCCCCGATCTGCACCGGCAGGGTGCTTTTGCGCCAGTGGCTCGCGCGGCGGTCGCCATGGGGCTGACCGGCGCGGGCATCGAGGTCATCGTGCGGCGCTCCGCCGAGATCGCCTGCGAGCGCATCCTCACATCAGGCGGCACGTTGGATGAGCTCAATCTGCCCCCCATGACCGAGCAAGATGTCGGCCAGGCGATCGCCGATTATCTGCCCAACCACAACGCCGACATGTACGACCTGCAAAGCCTGTTGGCGATTCAAGCGTGCAATTTCCGCTCGATTATGCCAGAGCTGACCGATCGCGAGGTGTTTCGCAACATTCGCGGGCCGCGCGGTGGGATCGATCCGCAGCGGCTGGCTGCCGAGATTGTACGGTTGCGGGCAAAGATCGCGCAATCCGCCCCTGGGTATGCTTCATGATAGTATGACGCGAATGTTGAGAGATCGAGTTGCCGCGATCTCGCGTGGAGATCGCTGATAAAGGAGGCAAGCGAGATGAGCTCGAATGGGACGGGCGCGGTGGTGCTGGTGCCACTAGCTATTGTCGGCGCGGTGGCCGTCGGCGGCATGGTGGTGGTCTATGGCGGCGTGAAGTTCGTCATGTGGTGCGGCGAAAAGCTGGACCAAAACTACCGCAATGCCGTCGCCGCCTATGAGCGCGCCGAGCAAGAGCGCGATCGGCGCACCGGGTTAGACGTGCATGACCGGCGCGCGGCGCTGTTGGCCGGCTTTCAGGAATCTCTCGCGGCGCAGGGCGCGCAACTGGGGTCGCTCGCTGGCGCGCGGGTGGTTGACGCGCGCGAGATCCAGGCGGCCATCGCCAGCGCCCAGGCGGCACTGAGCACGACCGTCGATGTCGCCGCCGTGCGCCAGCAGGCCACCCAGGCGGCGTTGCGCCAGCAGCTGCGCAGCGCCATCGACGCCGCCGGCAACCAGGTGGATGCCAGCATCATTCGTCAGGCCGAAGCGGCGCTCAGCCAGTTCCCAGACGCCATGCGCGCGGCGCTCGATCGACTGAGCGCGGCGGTGGCCACGCTCGACCAGCACCGCCGCGCCGCTCTCGAACAACGCATCGCCACACGGGCTATGATCGACGACGCCCGCCAGCACTTTGATTCCGCCCGCTTGATGCTGAGCCAGGTGCCGGGTGGCCCCAACATGAGCGAGGAGATCGCTGAGATCGAGAAGAATCTGACGACCGCCGATCGCTATCGCGATCTGAACGCCAACCTGGCATTCGACAATGCCCAGGCCGCTCAGCGCCTCGCCCGCGAGCTGGCAAACAGCGTGTGTGATCTGGCGCTTGCCGCCCGCGATACGCGCCAGAGCCAGCTTATGTCGCAACGCGGCCAACTCGACGCGCTTACGACCATCCACGACCAGCTCGAAGCCACGAGCCACCGCGAGATTCCAGACGTGAAAGCGGATCTCGCGGCGATTGCCACCCGCCTCGCGCAGGCCAGCTCGGGTGACACGTCGGTCAATCTCGACGATCTCGCGCGCCAGCTCGATGGCGCGAAAGCCGCGCTCTTTCACGAGGTGGGCGCCTTTCAACAGCGGGCGATCGGCGAGACGATTCATGAGACGCTGGGCGAGTTGGGCTTTGACGCCGCACCCATCACGACGGTCGATAGCAGCCTCAAAGTGCGAGCCGCCCATCACGCCGGCGACAGCGGTGGCGAGCGCGACATTTATTTTTACGTTGGCGCTGACGGCTCTGTCAGTTATGATTTTTCGGGGTATATCGGCGACGGCTGCCTGACTGAGGCGGAGCGCATCTTCGGGGCATTACGCACGAAGGGACTGTTCATCGTGGACCCCGATCGCGCCGAGGGCGTGCTGGATCTCGACGCACTGGCGGCGCCCGACATGGCGCCACAGCTCGTGCTGACCGAGCCGCAGGCGCGCACGCAAGACATCATCAGGCGGGCGCTGCAAAAAATGGGGCTGGGACATATCGTCCAGCGCGAGTATATCGATCCAAATACCGGCGCGCGCACCACTGAGATAGACGCCTCGCGCGACGGGTTTGGATTCTATGCGGCGAAAGTCAACGAGCAGGGCCAGGCCGTGATCACCCACGACGGTGCGCCGGCGCCGCAAAGCGATCCCATCTTCGCTGAGCTGCGCATCTTGGAGCAGCCAGCGCCAAACAAGCCTGCCAGGCAGCGAGAGCAGCCCAAACGGTATAGTGAAAGCGATCGCGAGGGGCAAGCGCAAGCGAACTGAGTGAGCAATGAGCCGCGCGCCGCGCTGGCGCGCCCGTCAGGCGAGGAAAGGGAAAGGGTATGGCGCAAGCTCAAGCGGCACAGCCGGTGGTAGCGCGAGTCATGGTGTGGAGCTATCGCGCGCATGACACCGAGAGCGTGGATCAAGAGTTTTATGCCTCGCTCAGCCGGCAAGTCACCGACGAGATCGCCCGGCGCGCGCGCGGCGGTCGCTTGTGGGTGGGCCGCGAGATGCAGGTGCGCGTCGGCAATTACGTCGTGCAGGCCCGCCTGACGAATATCGATCCGCAACTGGCGACGACCGTGAGCGACACGACGATGATCCAGGCGACGTATGTCGAGCGGCCCAGCGATGCCGGGCAGGACGTGTCGGCATTCATCGCCGAGATCATCCGCTATCCCAACGATGCGCTGGGGGCGTCGTATGACTTGCTGGTGGGGCTGGACGACATCAAGCGCGATCTCACGCGCAAGCTGACGCTGCTGCTCTATTCCCACTATCTGGAAGGCTGGGCGGCGCAACACTATGCCGCGCGCCCGCCGACCGAGCTGTTGCGGACGTTGCGCAGCCGCTATCCGCTGGTGCTGCTCGAGGGTGAGGTTGGCTCTGGCAAAACGGCGCTGGCGCGCAGCATCGGCCATGTGCTCGCGCGCCAGATGAAGCAAGAGACGCTGCTGTACATCGTCAATGCCCAGGTGCGCGGCGGGGGGCACGTGGGCGAGCTGACCCAGAACATCACGCGCGCCTTCGAGGAAGTCGAGCAGGCGCAAGAGCGCGAGCAGATTCCCGTGCTGGTGCTGATTGACGAGGCCGATGCGCTCGCCCAGGTGCGCGGCGGCCGCCAAACGCACCACGAGGACGACGCCGGCGTCAACACGCTTATTCAGCGCATCGATCGGCTGCGTGGCAAGCCGGTGGCCGTCGTCTTCGCCACCAATCTGTCGCGGGTGCTCGACCCGGCCATCGTGCGTCGCGCCATCGCCCGCCACCATTTCGATCGCCCCACCACCGAGCAGCGCGCCGAGGTGTTTCGCCGGCTGTTGAGTCCGGTGGAGATCACTGAGGATGAGATCAAGCGGCTGGCCGCCCTTACCGAGCCGCGCGCGCTCCCCGGTGACAGTGACCTCCACCGCTATACCTATTCGGATCTATCGCAGCGCATCATTCCGTACGCCGTTGAAACAGCGGTCTATGCCCAGCAGCCCTTGACCTTCGACCATCTGGCCGCCGCCTGTGGCGCCGTGCCGCCCACCCCCGAAGCCTCACGCGCCGACCGCGCGTGACCTGACAGACCTGAAAGGACGAGCGCATTATGTTTTCATTCAACCTGCCCACGCCCAACGATCTCGCCGATGGCGAGCCGCGCTGCCCCTGCGTCTTGTTGCTCGATACCTCCGGCTCGATGGGCGGCGCGCCGATCGCGCAGCTCAACCAGGGATTGGCCGCGTTTCAAGGGGATCTGAATCAGGACGACGTTGCTCGTCATCGTGTCGAGGTCGCGATCGTCACGTTTGGTAAAGGCGGCGTGCAGGTCGCGCAGGACTTCACGACGGTGCAAAACTTTCAGCCCCCCGTGCTCGAAGCCGACGAAGAGACGCCGATGGGGCAGGCGATCAACACCGCTCTCGATCTGCTGCGGTCGCGGAAAAGCATGTACCAGCAAGCCGCCATCCCCTACTATCGCCCGTGGGTGTTCCTCATCACCGACGGCAAGCCGACCGATGCCTGGCAGGGCGCGGCGCAGCGCATTCGCGCGGAAGAAGCGAACAAGTCGGTCACTTTTTTCGCGGTGGGCGTCACGACGGCTGACTTGGCGACGCTCGCGCAGATCGCGCCGCCCACCCGGCCGCCCGTCAAGCTGGACGGACTCAAGTTCAAGGATATGTTCCTATGGCTGTCGCGCAGCCTGGGATCCGTATCGCACTCGCAACCCGGCCAATCAGTGCCATTGCCGCCGCCGACCGGCTGGACCGAGGTACAGATATGACCCAGAGCGATCGACCGGCGCCACAGCCGGACGGTAGCCCGACATGGCGGATTATCGGCGCGTCGGTGGTGGGCACCGGCCATCTCAAAGAGGGTAAAAAGTGTGAAGACGCGCACCTGACGAGCCAGACGCCCCAAGGCGCCCTCTTGGTCGCGATCGCCGACGGAGCCAGCAGCGCGTCGCGTGGGGCCGAGGGCGCTCAACAGGCGGTGAGCGCGGCGATGCGCGCCATGACCGATCGGCTGAGGTATCGCCTGCCGGAAGCCGAGGCCGAATGGCACGAGCTGCTCTCGGCGTCGTTGCAGGCAGCGCGAACGGCGGTCGAGACACTGCTCGACACCTCCTCTACGCAGCTGGCGCCACCAGCCCCGCCGGGCGAGGAGCCAATCGCCACGAATGCCAGCGCGGACGCGCCACTGAAGCTGCGCGATTTCGCTTCGACCGTGCAGCTTGCGGTGGTGCTGGGCGCGTGGGTAGCGGCGGTGCAAATCGGCGACGGCGCCGTTATCGCCGCCCTGCCCGACGGCACGTTCGACGCGATCACCTGGCCCAAGCATGGCGAGTACATCAATGAAACCGACTTTTTGACGGGCCGTGACTATCTGCGTGACGCCCAGTTCAGCATTCGCCGGCAAGAGGTGCGCGGCCTGGCGTGCATGAGCGATGGCCTGGAAACCATCACGCTCGACTTTCAGCGCCATCAGCCGCATCCGCCCTTTTTCGAGCGGATCTTTGCTTTCGCCCGGCACCCTCAGGCCACGGCCGAAGTGTTGCGAGGCGAGCTGGAACACTACCTCGACTCACCAGACATCCGCGCGCGAACCGACGACGATAAGACGCTCGTGCTGGCGGTGCGCGAATGAGCGACATGCGGTTGTCCGGACACGACTTTTCCCTCACGTTGCGGCCTGGCACGGTGAAACTCGGCGCGTTGCTTGGCCGTGGCGGCGAAGGCGAAGTCTATGCCATTGCCGGCCAGCCGCGCCTGGTCGCGAAAATCTTCTACCCCGAAAAGCGCACGGCGGAGCGCTTTGCCAAGCTGTACGCGATGGTTGCTCGCCCGCCGGTCGAGATGATCGATCCGGCCCGGCATGCCGCAGTTGCCTGGCCATTCGACGTATTGCACTCATTTGCTCCCGGGCGGCCGGTGGCTGATCTGCGCCGCGACGCCGCAGGACTGCGCGGGTTTGTCATGCTGGCCATCGACGCGGACGAGGTTCCGTTTCTCAAGATCTGCCACCCAATGGATCGGCGCGAGACATCTGACCATTTCACCTGGCTGCATCAGATGCGCGTCGCCAGCAACATCGCCGGTGTGCTGGCTGTTCTGCACGAATATGGCTATGTCGTGGGCGACATCAACGAAAAGAACATCTACGTCAATTCACGCGCGCAGGTCAAGTTCATCGACTGCGATTCCATGCAGGTGCGCGATAAAGGAAGCACCTATCACTGTACGGTTGGCGTACCGGAATATCAGCCCCCTGAGCTTCAGCGAGCCTCGTTGCAAAGTGTCAGTCGCGAGCCGTATCACGACCGGTTTGGTCTGGGTGTGCTGATCTTCAAGCTGCTGATGGAAAACTGGCATCCCTATGCTGGAGTATGGAAGAGCGCGAGCGAGCCGCCGAAGCTGCCGCAGATGATCGCCAACGGCGACACCCCTTATTTTGGGTCGCGCGTGCTCAAGTCGCCGCCTGGCGCGCCGCCATTCACCATGCTGCCCCCGTCGATCCGAGAGCTGTTCCGGCGCTGTTTTGTCGATGGACACAAGGATCCGCGCAAGCGGCCGGATGCCAAACAATGGCAGCAGGCGCTGCTCGAAGCGCAGCGGACCGTGCGCCCGTGCCCGCGCAATCCGCGTCACGTGTACGGGTCGCATCTGGGTGAGTGCCCGTGGTGCCAGCGGGTGCGCGCCGGCCTGCCGGATTCCTATCCGCCGGCATAGGCCAGCGCGGTCGCCCCATTGCGGCGATTCACGCCGCCGTCAGGCTTTGTTGGCCAGCATGCGGTCGAGCGCGACGCGCGCCCAGTGCGCGGTGCCGGACTCCACCGACACCTGATTGATGACCTCACCGCGCACCAGCCCCTCGAGCACCCAGCACAGATAGGCGGGGTGCACCCGATACATCGTCGAGCACGGGCACACGACAGGGTCCAGGCAAAAGATCGTCTGCTCGGGGTGCTCCGCCGCCAGCCGCCGGACCAGATTGATCTCGGTGCCGATGGCCCACACCGTCCCCGGCGCGGCTGTGGCCACCTGGGCGACGATATGCTCCGTCGAGCCGACTTCATCGGCCAGCGCGACCACCTCATGGCGGCATTCGGGGTGCACCAGCACCTTGACTCCGGGGTAATCGCGCCGCGCCTGGCGCACCTGCTCAGGCGAGAAGCGCTGGTGCGTCGTGCAGAATCCCTTCCAGAGGATGACGCGGCTGCCCAGAATGTCGCCGTCATCCTCCAAACCGCCCAGATCGCGATGTGGATTCCACACGACGATCTCAGAGGGATCGATGCCCATCGCCAGCGCCGTGTTGCGCCCCAGGTGCTCGTCGGGGAAAAAGAGCACCCGCCGCCCGCGCTCGAAGGCCCACGCCAGCACCTTGGCGGCGTTGGACGACGTGCAGACGATGCCGCCGTTGCGCCCGCAAAACGCTTTGAGATCCGCCGCCGAGTTCATATACGTCACCGGAATGACGCCGGCCCGATCGCCCACCGCGTCGAGCGTCGCCCAGCATTCCTCGACCTCGGCGATGCTGGCCATGTCGGCCATCGAGCAGCCGGCGGCGGGATTGGGCAGAATGACGGTTTGGTGCGGCTGGCTGAGCACGTCGGCGCTCTCGGCCATGAAATGCACGCCGCAAAAGACGATATACTCCGCCGTGGAGCGCTCGGCGGCGAACTGCGCCAGCTTGAATGAGTCGCCGCGCGCGTCGGCCCACTTGATGATCTCGTCGCGCTGATAGTGGTGGCCCAAGATCACCAGCCGCTCGCCCAGCGCGGCTTTGGCCGCGCCGATGCGCCGATCCAGCTCGTCCGCCGGCAGCAGCGCGTACTCACGCGGAATGTCGCCGGCGCGCTGGGCGCCGCGATGGAGTGGCGCGCGCGCGTCACCCCGCGCGCTCGCCGTCGCCCGCTCGTCGCGCCCTTCGGCCCGCGCCGGCAAGATGCGCCGCGCCGGGCGCTGGTCGGCTTCCGGCGGAATCGCCATGTCGTATGCTCCTTGGTGGCGCACCCTCGCGCCGGCAGAGATGAGTGATTAGCGCGGATTGAAATCCAGGCCGACATCGACCGTGGGCGCTGAATGCGTCAGCGCGCCGATTGAGATGAGATCGACGCCCGACGACGCGACGCGGGCGATGCGCTGGGGATCAGTGCCGATGTTGCCCGACGCCTCGATGATCGTCGCGGGTCGCGCCTGGCGGATGATCGCGACAGCCTCGGGCAGCGTGCTGCTGAGATCCATATTGTCGAGCAAGATGGCGTCGGCGCCCGCGTCGAGCGCCTCGCGCACCTGGGCGAGCGTGTCGCACTCGATCTCGACGCGCGCCAGATGATGGACGCTGGCTCGCGCGTTGGCGACGGCCCTGGCCACGCCGCCGCTGGCGATGATGTGGTTGTCTTTGATGAGCACGCCGTCATCCAGGCCAAAGCGGTGATTGCGCCCGCCGCCCATGCGCACGGCGTATTTTTCGAGCGCGCGCAGCCCCGGCGTCGTCTTGCGCGTATCTACGATGCGCGCTTTGCCGCCCGTCGCCTGCACGCACCAGTGCGTTTGGGTGGCGATGCCGCTGAGGCGTCCCAAGAAGTTCAGCGCGACGCGCTCGCCGGTCAAGATGCCGCGCGCCGGGCCAGCCAGTGTAGCCAGCGGGGTATCGTCGGCGACGAGCGCGCCCTCGGCGACGAGCGTCTCGACCACGATCGCCGGGTCCACCTGGCGCATGACCTCGGCGACGATGGGCAATCCGGCGACGACACACGAGCGGCGGGCGACGATGCGCGCCCGCGCCTGGGTGCCGGCGAGCACGCACGCCAGGGTGGTGATGTCGCCGCGCCCGATGTCTTCGCGCAAGGCGGCGGCGATGAGGGCGGAATCCAGCCACGGATCGGTGAAGCTCATCGTGCCTGCCCCCTCGCGCTCTGGCCGGCGACATACGCGCGCCGGTAGCCAAATGGGACACCGGGCTTGATGATGAAATGGCGGTCGCCCGCGTATCGGGGCTGAGCGTCGGGGAAATCGACGCGCGCATGCGCCCCCCGGCTCTCGTCGCGCAGCAGGGCGGCGATGGCGACGAGCTGCGCGACGGTCAGCATATTCGCCGTCTCACGCTCGGCTCGCCCGCTTGCCGGCCATTCGTCAAGCGTCGCGGCCAGGCGGCGCAGATCATGCGCGGCGCTCATCAGCCCCGCACCGTCGCGATACAGCCCGACGCGCTCCCACATGATCGCCTGGATGCCTGCTTGGGCGGTCGCGGGCGCCCCCACGAGATCCCACACGGTGGCTGGCGGCGACGGCGTTCCGGTCATGCGCGGCAGTACCGGCCAGCGATCGAGCGCGGTGGGATCCGCGAGATCCGCCGTGATGGCCTGGGCGGCGCGCCGGCCAAAGACCAGCCCTTCGAGCAGTGAGTTGCTCGCCAGCCGGTTCGCGCCGTGCACGCCCGTGCACGCGACCTCGCCGATGGCCCACAGCCCCGGCACGGTCGTCCGCGCATCGAGATCCACCGCGACGCCACCCATGAAATAGTGCGCCGCCGGAGCCACGGGAATGAGATCGCGGGCGAGGTCGAGGCCATATTCGGCGCAGGTCGCGGCGATGGTGGGGAAGCGACGGCGCGCGTGATCCGCGTCGAGATGGCGCAGATCGAGCCATTCACACGCGGTGCCCTCGCGCAGCATCTCGGTGAGAATCGCGCGCGCCACCACGTCGCGCGGCTCAAGCTCGGCGCGCTCGCGGCTCGCCATGAAGCGAGCGCCGGCATGATTGCGCAGATAGGCGCCCTCGCCGCGCACCGCCTCAGAGATGAGGAACGCCGGCGCGTCGGGATCGGGCGGCACCAGCACGGTGGGGTGAAACTGCGCGAATTCGAGATCCGTCAGCGCCGCGCCCGCGCGCCAGGCCAGCGCCAGGCCGTCCGCCGTCGCCCCCGTCGGATTCGACGTGCGGCGCCACAGCCGGCCCGCGCCGCCGTTGGCCAGCACGACCGCCCGCGCGCTGATGCGCAGCGTGCCACCGTCGCCGGTCATGACGCGCACCCCTGCGCAGACGTCGTCGATCGTATCGTCGCGCATGATTACATCGGTCGCGAAGCCATGCTCGATGATGACGGTGTTGGGCCGCCGTCGCAGCGCCGCTACCAGCGCGCGCTCGATCTCCGCGCCGGTGGCGTCACCCCGCGCGTGCAGCACGCGATGATGGCTGTGCGCCGCCTCGTGACCGAGCGCCAGCCGCGCGCCGCCCACCAGGGCCGCGTCGTCGGGTCCGGCGCCGGGTTGCGCGGGATCGAATTCCGCGCCGGCTGCCACCAGCCACGCCACCGCCTCACCCGCGCCCGCGACCAACGCCCGCACCGCGTCGGGGTCGCAGTGCCCCGCGCCCGCCGCCAGCGTGTCGCTCTCGTGGCTGGCGGGTGAATCGTGCGCGCCTACCGCCGCCGCCAGCCCGCCCTGCGCGTAGCGCGTGTTGCTCTCGCCCAGCGCCTCTTTCGTCACTAGCGTCACGGCCACGTCAGTCGGCAAGCGCAACGCCAGCGAGATGCCCGCGATGCCCCCGCCGATCACCACAACCCCGGTGTCGCGCGCGCGCTCACCGTGCGTTACGAGCGCATCCGTCATGATCTGAACCTCTCTCGACCCTGCGCTGGCCGGACCTTCTCGCCCGACAAAGTGTATTTTATACACTAAGTAAGGCGGGTAGAAAACCTTCCCTTGGGGGAAGGCAGGCGCTCATCCGAGAACACTAAGTGTCATTTGTACACGAAGTCGTCGGATAGATTATACCATCGCCAGCCGTCATAAGACAAGTTTATCAGAGGCGAAAATCAGGGTTTTTGCCACATTGAGCAGAACGGAATACGAAGAGGGAACAATACACGAGATTTCGCGTGTTTTCCGGAGGCGAGCGCCGGCGGCTAGAAGTCGCGGCTGCGATTACCAAGCATGCCTTCGCAGGCTAGAGGTGAGGTATCGCCTCCCCAAGACACACCGCCCTGGCGCCGACAGTCCGCGCAGGCGACTTAAACAGATCCAAAAATCTATACGGCAAGGCTGCCAGCGCCGGCAACTCTCCCGTTGGGAGCAGGATGCACCACGAGCGGCGCGTGTTGATGCTCTGCAGGTTCGCTGTTCGTCATAGTAGGGAATCCCCTCCGCCGTCATCTTTTTCGGCTGCTTTCCGATGCGCTCGAGCAGAAGCGGCAGAACGTGAGGCAATCTGATACAGGTGAGCATACAACGTGTGAGCGGCGCGGCAGCGTGGCTCTGGCGTCAGGTCGCGGCGGCGCTGTGCCCCGGCTGGCGCTGGCTGGCGGCGATTGTCGGCGGGGGATTGCTCTATGAGGCGACGGTGGCGATCGGCTCTGGGCACGGGCGGCTGGCGGCGTGGCAGGGGCCGGTTGGCGTAGCGTGCGGCGCGCTGGCCTTTGGCGCGCTGTGGCTGGCGACGCGCGACGCGCCTCCCGCGCGGATCGTGGGCTGGTGGCGCGGCGTGCCGGGCTTCGCGCGCTGGCCGATCTGGCGCGCGGTCGTCGTGCTCTATTTGCTCTGGGTGCCGTGGCACAGCTTTGCTATCGAGCTGCGCGACGCAGCGATCGGGCACTATCATAACGACGCCATTGCCTACGTGCATCTCGACGCCGATCTGGCGCGCCAGGGGATCAATCCGTACACCGACGACGGCGCGTTTTGGCTGGCAGCGCTGCGCTGGCCGCTGACGGGGGCGACACCGTTGCTTGGCGGCGCCACGTTTGGCAGCGATCCCCTCGCCTATCCCTCGACGGCGGCGCAGAGCGCGGCGCTGCGAGCGGATCTCGCCAGCCGGCAGGCGCACGGAGCGTTCGATCCGCAAACAGCGCACAACTATCCAGCCGGCATCATCTGGCTGGCGTTGCCCCTCGTGTGGGCCGGGTTGCCCAGCGTCATCTGGCTGAATCTCATCGCGCTGGCCGGCCTGGCGGCGCTGCTCGTGACACGCGCGCCGCCAGAGCAGCGGCTCAGCGCGCTGGTGGCGCTGGCCGCCTGTCCCGTTCTCTGGCTTTATACGCTACTCGAAAATTTCGATGTGGCGTGCGTCGTCTTTGTCGTGGCGGCGTGGGCGCTGTGGCGACGCCCGCGCTGGTCCGCGCTGGCGCTGGGCGTGGCCTGCGCCGTGAAGCAGCTCGCGTGGTTCTTCGTGCCGTTCTATCTCGTCGTGGTGGCGCGCCGCGAGGGCTGGCGGGCCGCGCTGGCACGCGCCGGCTGGCTGGCGCTGGCTTTCGTCGCGCTCAACCTGCCTTTCATCGTCGCGTCGCCGGTAGCCTGGGCGCGCGGACTCTTCGTGCCGCTCGCCGATCCTCTGTTCCCCATCGGCTATGGGCTGGTGTCACTGGGGCTGAGTAGTGTCGCCCCGCTTATCACGTCGCACGTCTGGACGGCGCTCGAGCTGGTGGTCATGCTTGGCTTGCTTGCGTGGCAATGGCGGCGGCGCGATCCCACCCCCGCCGACGCGCTGCTCTTGGCGCTGGTGCCGCTGTGGTTCGCCTGGCGCAGCCCGATGAACTATTTCGCCTTCTTGCCCGCGCTGGCGCTGTGGGTGGTGGCGAGCCGGCTAGCTCAGCCGCGCCCCAGCGGCTAGATTGAGTTAGGACTTTCGCTCAGATTGCATGGTGGACCGGCGGCTGGAAGCCGCGCCGGTAGTCTTGGTGATCGCAGGCGTGCAAGATCACTCTCAATAATCCCGCCGGGCTGGCTTACGGCGTGCTCGTGGGGTGCGGCGTGCCCGACGGCGAGGCCGACGGCGACGCGGTGACGGAGGGCGCTGGTGTGCTCGTCGCGGTGACGCTCAGGTTAGCCGGGCGGTTCTTGACATAGCCGACGCCAGCACCCAGACCCCAGGCGAGCAGCACGAAGGCGATGATCACCAATCGTGTCTTGCGCGTGGATTTGGCCGCCTCTTCCTTGCTGATCGCGCCCCCCCGCACGGCGCGCGAGCGTCCGGTCAGCGCGTTGAACATGCGCTGGCCGAAGCCCTCGTCGTCGTCAAAGGCGTGGGCGCGGCGGCGTGGGCGATCAGAGTCGTCATAGCGCGGGCGGCTGCCCGGCGCGCGCGGAGTGTCGAATTCGTCATAGGCCGGACCGCGACGGCGTGGCGTGTCAAAGTCGTCGCGGCGCGCGCGGCTGCCGGCACGGGGATCGTCAAAGTCGTCGCGGGTGCCGCGCGCGCCACCGCGTGGATCGCCGTCGCGGCGCGGGCGGCTGCTGGGGTTTCGTCCATAGTCGTCGCGCGCGCAACCGCGATCGTCAAAGTCGTCACGTCGGGGCCGGTTGCCGGGCGCGCGATCGTAATCCTCGCGCGCGCCGCGTGACCCGCTACGCGGATCGCCTTCGTCGCGGCGGGGCCGGCTGGGGCGTGGCGCGTCGTCGTCTGCGTCGTCGCGGCGGGGCCGGTTGCCGGGCGCGCTATCAGAGTCATCGCGCGCGCCGCGTGACCCTCCGCGTGGGTCGGCTTCGTCGCGACGGGGCCGGTTAGGACGTGGCGCGTCGTCGTCTACGTCGTCGCGGCGCGGGCGGCTGCTGGGGCCGCGCCCATAGTCGTCATGCGAGCCGCCGCGTGGGTCGGCTTCGTCGCGACGGGGCCGGCTGGGGCGTGGCGCGTCGTCGTTGCGACGTGGCCGGCTGCTGGGGTTGCGATCGCCCTCCCAATCCGATCCACTGGGCCGGCTGTTGCGCGGTCCCCCGGCGCCCGCACGCGGAGAGTCGTTGCGACGTGGCCGGCTGCTGGGGTTGCGATCGCCCTCCCAATCCGATCCACTGGGCCGGCTGTTGCGCGGTCCCCCGGCGCCCCCACGCGGAGAGTCGTCGCGACGGGATGGTTTTTGCCCTGGCTGGCGCTCGTCATCCCAGCTTCCGACGCCCATACGCACCCCCACTAGTCGTCACCGCGTGGCGCGGCGTGATCTGTGTCGTGACGGCGTCGCGCCAGCCGGCCTAGCAACCGAAAGCCTCCGCTTGCCCGCCACATTCGCCGTCAGTGTATCATACTTGTGTCCGGCTGAACAGCCCCAAATGATACCAGCAATCGTCACGCCAGCCGCCACGGGCCGTCGTCTCCGGACCCAGCGGGGCGCGCGACCCGCCCCTCGCCCTCGAGCTTGATGAGATGCGCCGCCAGCGAGCGCGCTGCCCAGGCATACAAGCCAGCGTCCGTGTCAGCATAGACGGCGGGCACCAATTCGCCGGTCGCCTGTGGCGCGCCCGCCGCCTGGAGCGCCGCGATCACCTTGTTCTCACGCTCCAGGCGGTGCAGGATCAGCGCGTCGATGGCCGCGCGCGGCTCATCGATGGCGGGTCCGTGGCCGGGCAGCACGCGCGCCAGTGGCATGGCCGCCAGCCGGCGCAGGGAAGCCAGGTAAAGGGCCATGTCACCCTCTGGTGGAATGATGACGACCGTTCCCGCGCCAGCGATCATATCCCCGGCAAAGAGCAGTCCCCTCGGCTCATGCCACAAGCACAGGTGATCGAAGCGATGCCCCGGCGTCGCCAGCACCGTGAGCGCATGCGCGCCCGCCAGCACCGGCTCTCCGTCGGCCAGCACCCGCGTGGCGCAGGGAACTGCGTCGGGCGCGGCGGAAAGCGCCAGGACGGGCGCACCCACCCGCGCCGCCAGCTCTGCCGCGCCGCCCAGGTGATCGGGGTGCCCGTGCGTCACCACGATCCCCTTGATGCCGCCCAGCGCCGCGCCGGCCCGCGCCAGCGCGTCGAGATGCCCCGCGTCGTCGCAGCCGGGGTCAATGACGACACAGCCCGCGGCGTCGCCGGTGACGTAGGCGTTCGTCCCCGCGCCCGTCAGCGGCCCGGGGTTTGGCGCCAGCAAGCGCGTCACAATGAGATCAGTGGTTGGCATCGCCATCAGCCTTCTTGTTATTGTGGGCCGGCGGTTGAAACCGCGCCTGTGGGCAGCCTGCGGGCTGCCGCGAAGTCGGCCTGCGCCGACTCCCTCTTGCCCTAGTCCGCGCAGGCGGGCTTCGTAATCGAAGCCGCGACTTGAATCGCCGGCGCCCGACGCGCCATGTCCGGTGTAGGTAGTAAAAGATCATCAACCGCCGGCTATTTGCTCGTGGGTAGGCTCGAAGCGTATTTGTAGAGCAGCGCCCCGGCCACGCCGCCGATGATCGGCCCGATGACATAGAGCGGCATCTCGCCGGCCAGCACCACTTTAGGGCTGTGAATGAGGTCGATGATATACGGCGCGATGGCCAGCGCTGGGTTGAGGCCCGCGCCGCTGACGCCGCCCGCGACGAAGATGCCGCACGCCAGCGCCAGGCCGATGATGAGGCCCGCCCAGCCCGCCGGCAGGTTGAGCCGCTTATCGGTGGCCGCCGCCGTGACCGCCAGCACGAGCACGAAGGCGCCTAGCGCTTCGGCCAGCGTGCCCTGCACGCCGTTGATGTGGGGTGCCAGCGCGGGCGCGCTGGCGGCGGCGAGCTTGAACGCTTGCTCGCCAAACATGCCGACGATGGCCAGCACGGCGACGATCGCCCCGATGAATTGCGCGACGATATAGCCGGGCACCCGCGACCACGCGAAGCGATTCGCGCTGGCCAGCCCGATGCTCACTGCCGGGTTGACGTGCGCGCCCGAGAGACCGCCAAAGACATTGACGATAATGGCCAGCGCCAGCCCGTGGGCCAGCGCCGCGACGAGCAGCGCCTCGCCAAAGCTGGTCCCCCCCAGCGTCGCCGCGACTCCCGCGCCGCCGCCGATCAGCACCAGCAAAAACGTGCCGACGGCCTCAGCCACCAGCGCCTGGGTCATGGAGGGTTTTGGATTCATATATGGCCGCTCCTTTGCTCAAATGATCTCTCCCCATCGAAAGTGGAGTGAGGGGCTAGCGCCCGCCGGGCACGATGTCTTCGTCGCCCGTCACCGGCGCGAGCATGGGAATGTAGGGGCCGGCGCCTACCGCCATCTCGCTGACCACCTCGCGCTGCCCCTCGATCTCCGCCGCGATCTTCTTGGCGGCCTCGACCACGGTGGGGCTGTGCGCCAGGCCGCGCAGATAGACCTTGCCCAGGCTCGGATACACACCGATCGGCTGCCCATGCGTCGCCGGATTTTTCGCTAGCGCCTGCGCGATGCGCACCGCCAGCTCGTTGTCGGCCACCAGCTCATTGTGCAGCGTGATCAGCCCGCGCGTGCCGGCCAGCAGATCCGAGATGATGCGCCGGTTCAGCGTGGAGGACACGTTCCCGCGAATCCACACCTCGCCGTCAATCACGCGAATGTCCACCGCGCGCAGATCCACGCGCAGCCGCGCATAGTTCCACAGTCGCGCGCGCACCTCGTCGAGCAGATCGGGATCGGGCCGATGGGGGGCGAGCGCGGCGCCAGAGGGCAGCGCCAGCTCGATCGCACTGCCGTCGTCGCTGATCGACGCGATCCATTCCGGCTCGATGACGACCTCGCCGCCGGTCAGCCCTTGCTTGACGATCAGATGCGTGATCGCCCCTGTCGCGTGCAGTGCCGAGACTTGCGTGAGCGCGCCGCTGCCGCGTCCATTGATCGTGGCCTGGGTGGCGTGCGAGAGGGTGGTCGCGCCTGCGGGCGCGGGCGTCATCACCTGCAAGAGCGCCTCGCGCGTGATGCTGAGGCGCACTTCGTCGGCGGTGCCGTCGATCACGCGGTCGAGCGATACCGCGCGCAGCACGCCGCCGGGACCGCGCCCGATCTTGACGCCGATCGCGGTCACCGCGCGCTGTCCTGGCTCAACGTAGACCTGAGCGACGGATCCGGCCTCGCCGTCGCTGGCGATGACGATCACCCCCAGGCGAAATTTCTGAATGTCGGCAAACGTCGTTGCCATATAAAGCGCGGCAAGGGGACTCCCGCCTTTAGGCGGTGAGAGGAATTGCCGCCTCTCCTTTCCGATAAGCATAGCCGTCTTTGCGCTGAAGCATCCGACAGAAGCGGTACGAGATATCGGGTATTCCCGCAACTGTGAAGGCTCCGCTGGTCTTGATAGCCACCTTCCCGACATGGGTGCCTTGGGGCTTTCCCCTGGCAACCACCGCCTTGACCATATCCCCCGAACAGAAGCCGAACGCCTGGCTTGGCCCTTTGGCTGTGGTCCGAGGGAAGCCATATCTATCGACCAGGCACATCTGCCGATTGTGATGTCCCGTCGCTGTGATGAGCAGTGGTCGTGTCGCTTGCCAGATCACGGATTTCGGCGTGCTCTGGCCGACGCAGGCGGCATCCAGCCAGTGTGTCTTGGGCATCGCTCGCTGCGTCCGGTTCCACTTCGTCCGGCCACCTGATCCGGTTTCGATCGGCAACCCCGTTGCTTGCAAGCGGTGATACAGCGCCCAGCGCGACGCATTGACCACAGCAGCGTCTTTGAGAGGTGCTTTCGCCTTCGCCTGCATGTCGGGATGCCCGAACTCCGCTGCGGTCTGATTGCCTTTCTTGCGATTGCACGGCTCACACGCCAGGGTCAGATTGCTCACCCGATTGGTGCCCCCTCGGCTTTTCGGCACCATATGCTCGATCTCCAGGGGCACATCCCGCTTGCCGCAGTAGGCGCACGTGCGCTGGAACTTTTCCAGCAGATATTCCCGCACTTCATAGCCTGCCAGTGTCCCTTGCTGATACTCCGCCCCGCTGATCTCCGGACGCTCCATGAGCTGCATGTCGAACTTGACCAACTCTTGTGAGAGAGCGGCAACTGGTGCCCAGCGACACAAGCGCCTCACCCACGTCAGGACATTGGCGATACGTGATTCCAGGGACGGAGGGAGCCAGCCGTCGGGACGGCATCGGTTCTCGAATCGTCGCGGGCGGTAGCGGGTGTGACGAGTGCGTCGTGACCGGCGATGCGCACGCCGGTCCTCCAGATGCTGTTTTACCTGCTGCCCACGATGCTGAATCTCCGCCGCCCAGGCGACCTGTCCGGTGGCATCATTCTCCACCGCGATCCCCGTCGTCTTGGAGCCAGGATCGATCTTGACGCGCAAGGGAGCGGGCACCGCATCAGGCTGGCTCTCCTTGAGGATGATCGTGAAGGGATACCGCCGCACAACAGCGGCATGCCCTGATGTGAGCAGGTAGCGTGCACGGCCCGGATGCACCGGATCGAGGGGCGTGCGCTGCTGATCGACGACGAACACCAAGGACATCTCCAACTCCTAGAAGTCTCTGGTTGCCCAGGTAAGGTTCCCCTCGCCCTGGTTATCCGAAGGTTTGTGTGCCCACCACACGGTCTCGACCCCGTCCGACGGTTTAATGATGAGCCGCAGAGCGTGGGACTGAGGTGCCATCCCACAGTGCCTATGTATTCTCCGGTAACGTTTACCCGGGTTGCCCCAGGTGGGCTGGTCAGATCCAGGCTTGCTTGCACAAGCCCCCGGCTTTAGCCGTGGGGTATCTGACAGGCCGCATGCCCCGAGTGTGAGTGTAGCACGGCGCGCTCCTCGCCGCAAGGCACACCCATCCCTCACCTCATCCCCAACGGCGTCAGGCGCGCACGAGTCGCACAAGCGCGAAGCGGCGCGCCGTCCGGCTTTGCATCTCGGCATAGCCGGGGTGGCGCGCGACGACGGCTTCCCACACGGCGGGGCGCTCGTCGTCAGGCACGACGCTCGCTCGCGCGGCGAACGTCTCACTGCCCAGCCGCACCTCGACCGTGGACTGCGCGCGCAGATTCATCAGCCAGCCGGGCGCGCGGTCCGACCCGGCGTTGGAGGTGACGAGGACGAGCGCCCCGCCAACGGGGGTAAACATCACGACGACGGTGCGCTGTTTGCCGCTGGCGCGCCCCACGGTCGTGAGCAGCAATCGGGAATCTTTGTGTCTGCCGCCGTTGCGCATGCGATAGAGCCGAACCGCGAGATCGTTGAAAAAGCTCATGCCCGCTCTCCTCAAATGCTCGATGCCGCGCGCGAGACGAGTGCATCTCGCTCTTTTCTAGAGTAGCATACAGCGAGAGCGGCCAGCCTGGCGAGAAATGGCGTCAGTGCGATCCCCCACTCCGGCGGAAGGAAGTGGGGGATCGCGAGATGAGGGCGCATCACTGGCGAGCCGGCTGATTGGCGTCGCCGGAATCTCAGCCCTGGTCGATGACGTTGAAAGCCATGTTGGTGGGCATGGAAGCGCGGCTCTCCTTGAAGATCAGCCACGACCCGCTGTAATAGTAGACCCCCATCGGTGAGGCGTCATAGACGTGGTTGTTGTTGAAGGTCCAGTTTGGCGTGACGAAGAGCAGCTTATTCGCGTTGCCGTTGATGTTGCCGTTGTTCAGAGAGAATCCGTCGCCCGCGAGATTCGAGCCGGTCGCCTGGGCGTTGAAGTCGTATGCGGCCCCGCCGGGCTGGGCATCGACGAAGAAGGACAGGCCGGCGGGCATGCTCGATGCATCTTCGTTGAAGATGCGCCACGACCCCGACGCATAATAGACGCCGACCGTGTGGGGGTAATAATACGTGGTGGTATTGTAATCGTGCGTGACGATGATGATGTCGCTGGGGTTCGTGTCGTTGATCCCAAAGTTGTCGCCGCTGATGTTGCCGCTGGTCGAGGTGGCCGTGAAGAAGTAGGCGTTGGTGGCGCTGTTGGTCAAGACGTTGAAGGCGACGTTCGTCGGCATTGTCGTCTGGTTGTCGTTATAGATCATCCAGCGCGCGACAGCCGGGTCGTACCACACGCCGATGGGCGAGTTGTCATACGTGTCGGTGCCGAGATAGCTCCAGTTGGGCGAAACGTAGAGCCGCGCGCCGGGGTTGCCGTTGAGATCTGGATTATCCAGGTAGGTGCCGTACAGATGGGCGTTGTCGCTGGTCGTGTGGACGTTGGAGGATGAACTGACGTGCACGAAGAGGTTCGACGTGCCATCCGCATAGGTTGGCGTCGGCGTCGGCGTGTGAGAGCCGCCGGAAGTGGGCGTGGGCGTGCTGGTCGCCGAGCCGCCGGAAGTGGGCGTGGGCGTGCTGGTCGCTGAGCCGCCGGAGGTGGAGGTGGGCGTGCTGGTCGCTGAGCCAGTGCCGGTCGATTGCGGATTCGAGACGACGACAGTCGCGGTGCCGCCGCAGGCCGCCAGAAGCATCGCAGCGCCGATGAGGAGCGTGAAGAGAGCCGATCGGAACATATGGCGTCGCATGATAGGGCCTCCGTCTGGTGTGTGTTGTCGCGAGAATATCTCGCTTGTCCATCTGAACGCGGCTCGTGGGCTTTTGCGGGTAAAAGATTGCGCTCTTGATCAGATCTGGCACGCTGGCCGCTTATCCTATCGCGCCGGACCGCGAGATTATGGACCTTCGGCCCTGCCCTCACCTGCCGGTGTGCTGGTATGGTCTGGATGACACAGACAGCGGTGAGATGGCGCCGCGAAAGCAGGTGAGCGCATGCGCGCGACTGATTCCGAGCGACACGATTCCCTGGCGGCACGCGGCTCAGCCGCCCAGCGGCGCGCCGAGATCGTGGCGCCCCTGGCGGTGGCGACATTGGTCGTGCTGATGACGGCACTCGTTTTTGCCGTCGTGCCCACTTTTGAGCCAGGAACGGCTGCCGGCGTGGGACTGGCGGCGCTGCTGTGCGGCGCGACGCTCTGGCTGGCGCGCGAAAAGCGCGCGATCGCCGCCAGCGCGTGCTATGTCGTGGTTGCCCTGCTGTTGCGCACGTCGCCGGTGCTGGGTGGCCTGGGTGGCGCGCACACGGACGTTTTCACCGCCGGGCAGCTCTATTACGTGGTGCTCAGCGCCGTGCCGATCTTCGCCGCCGCGCTCTTGCTCGATCTGCCGTGGTCCCTCGCCATCAGCGGGCTGATTGTCGCCTTTGACCAATTCGGCATCTGGGCGCTGCCGCACGACGCCAGCTTCGAGCGCTTCGTCGGGCTGGTGGGCGGCTCGGCGGGCCTGGCGCTGAATCTGGCGCTGGTCGAGGGGTGCATGCTGACGCTGGGCCTGGCCGTCGCCCGCGCGATCGATCGCGCCGAGCGCGACGCCGATCACTGCGCGGTGCGCGCCGCGCACTATGCCAGAGAGCGCGAGGCCATCGTCAGCGACATCGAGGCGCTGCGAGTCGCGCACGGGCGCATGGCCCACGGCGAGCCGCTGCCCGTCGTGCTGCCGCCCACCAGCCCGCTGTATCCCGTCGCCGTCAGCCTCGTCTTGCTCGACGACCGCCTGCGCGAGCTGAATAACGCCAGCCGCGAGCTGGGCCACGTCGATCGCGGTTTGCACGAAACCGCGCTGGCCCTCAGCCGCATGGCGCGTGGCGACTTCATGACCATGCCCCTTCTGACCGGCTCGCTGGTGGACCCCACGATCGTCGCCATCGGCCACCTGCAAGGGCAATTCGCCACCTGGCAGCGCGATATGGCGCAACGCCTGGGCGCGCTCAGCACGTCGCACGACCAGATCGGCACGCTGGCCGCCGATCTCATGCGCACCGTCAGCTATCTGGATCGCGCGATCGGCGAGGCGCAGCGACATCCCGCGTTTGGGTTGATGGAAGTGCGACAGGCCGCCATCGTGGCGCGTCACCAGGTCGAGCGCATGGCCCAGGTGCTCGCTCAGGCCGCTCTACAGCCGATGACCGGCGACATCGCGCCGTCGAGAGCGCCAGCGCCGCCCATGCCACCCGCGACGCCGGCCCGGCAGCGCGGCGAGGTCAGGTTGCCCGCCGCGTAAAGGCTCGCGCGCGTGACGGCGATCCGCGCGCAAGCAGGCTCGCTTCTGGCCGCTTTGCATGCTACACTGGAAAGAGCGGCGATGAGCAGATGGGCGCGATCTCTTGCGTAGAGCTTCGCCGGCGGCTTGAAGCCACAGCTCCCAAAAGTACTCTGAGCGAAAGTCTGGCATGGCATCAAAAGGCGGTGAGCACACATCGTGGGATCGTTCTCGGCGCCCGTCATCTGCCCGGTCTTCATTGGCCGCGTGACCGAGCGTGACGCGCTCAATCAGCTCATCGATCGCAGCAGGAGCGGCGAGGGACACGTCGCCCTCGTGTGTGGCGAGGCGGGTATTGGCAAATCGCGCCTGATTGCCGAGGCAAAAGCCTATGCCGCCGCTCACGGCTTCCTCCCACCCCTTGAGGGGCATTGCTTCCAGACGGATAGCGCGTTCCCATACGCGCCTCTGCTCGACCTTTTCCGGTCGTATTTCGCCCATTTTGCCCCAACCTCGCTCGCGGACGACCTGCGCTCATTCGTCTCTCTGCTCTCTCGCCTGCTGCCCGATCTGGCACTGCTTTTTCCTGACCTGGCGACCTCCTCCACGCCGCCATCGGTTGATCCAGAAGAGGAAAAGCGACGCCTCTTCGCCGCTATGACGCACTTCTTGACGGAGCAAGCGGCACGACACCCCGTGCTCCTCATGGTGGAGGACGTCCATTGGTGTGACGACCTCAGCCTGGACTTTCTGCTGCACCTGGCACGACGCTGCCGGCAGGTGCCGCTCCTCTTGCTCGTCACTTATCGCAACGATGAGGATCATCCACGCTTGACCCAGTGGCTGACCCAGCTCGATCGTGAGCGCCTGGCGCGGGAATACACGCTTGAGCGCCTTTCACAGAGTGACGTTGCGGCTATGCTGCGCGCTATTCTGGATCTGAAGCAAGAGGCCGATATCGACCTCCTCGACACGCTCTGCGCTCGCTCCGAAGGCAACCCTTTCTTCGTCGAAGAACTCCTCAAGTCGCTCATGACAACAGGTGAGCTGGTGCCTGTCGATGGAACCTGGAAGCGCGCCGCGCGCCAGACTTCCGTTCCTCGCAGCGTCCAGGAAGCCCTGCAACAGCGGACCGCGTACTTGAGCGCGGACGCGCGGCGCCTCTTGACACTTGCCGCTGTCGCCGGGCGGCGCTTCAACGTCGCCTTGCTGCGGGAGGTCATGCGCTGCGATGAAGAACATTTGCTGGCTCTGCTCAAAGAGGTGATAGCAGCCCAACTCGTGATCGAAGAGGCGGCGGACCAGTTCGCCTTTCGACACGAGCTGACGCGGCAGGCTATCTCTGCCGGGTTGCTGGCGCGAGAGCGTCGCGGGTTGCATCGCAGCCTCGCCGAAACCCTGGAGCGGCTGTGCGCCTCTTCCCCAACCTCTCGTGAAATGTACCTGGAAGATCTGGCCTCTCATTGCTATGAGGGAGGCATGTGGGAGCAAGCCCTGGCCTATGCGCGAGAGGCGGCGGAAAAAGCCTTGACCCTCTATGCCCAGCGGGCCGCCATCGACCACTTGACACGTGCGGTGGAAGCAGCCCATCACCTCTCCCAGACGCCATCGGCGCCCCTCTACCTGGCGCGGGGGCAGGCCTATGAAACGCTTGGCGACTTTGAGCGCGCGCGTGGCGATTACGAGCGAGCGCTTGACACCGCCCGCACCGTTGATGATCGCCTGATGGAATGGCAGAGTATGCTGTCCCTCGGCTTCCTGTGGACCGGACACGATTACGAGCGGGCGGGCAGGTGGTACCGCCAGGCGCTTGCGCTCGTCGTGGAACTCGACGACCCAACGCTGCGTGCCCGCAGCCTCAACCGCCTGGGCAACTGGCTGCTGAATACGGGGCGGATCCCAGAGGCGCTTGAGGCACATCAGGAGGCACTTCGTCTGTTTGAGATGCGAGCCGACAAACAGGGTATGGCGGAAACGCTTGAGCTGCTTGGCATGGCCTATTTTTTCACTGGAGACCCGGCCAGGGCGGTGAAGGATTTTTTTGGACGAGTCATTGAGCTGTTCCGTCTTCTGGACAATAGTCAAAGCTTGTTCTCCGCCCTGGCCGCGCGAGCCATGGACGCATCTCCTGAGACGATTGAAGCCACCTATAGCGCGCTGAGAACGCGCGATGAGTGCGTGCGAGACGCTGAAGAAGCATTGCTGCTGGCACATCAGACGAACTCACAAGCAGGGCAGGCCTTTGTAGAAATGGCTACAACATTCGTCCTGGCTTCCTTCGGCGCGTTCGGTCCGGCATTTGCTCACGCGCAAGAGGCGTTGCGCATCGCCACCACCATCGAGCACCAGGAGTGGATCGCCGCCACCTACGGCGCGTTGGGGCACCTGTATCTCTTGCTGCTTGAGCCTGGCAGGGCGGTTTCTTGTTTGGAAGCCGGGGTAGCAGGCGCACAGGCAAGTGGCTCGATGATTTGGATCGGATATCTGACGCCGTACCTGGCACTGGCCTACATCCTCAAACGAGAGGTTTCTCGCGCGGAGGCAGTCCTCAAGTCCGTCCTCCCACGCGATCAGCAACCGGGCGACTTTTTTGAGCGACAGGCGGCCCGCGCCTGGGGCGAGCTTGCCCTGGCGCGAGGAGAGGCGGCTCGCGCGCTAGCCATTGCGGAGTACTTGCTCGCCTCCGCGCCGGGCGATGAGCGTCAGCAGCCTATCCCTCATCTGCTGGCATTGAAAGGCGAGGCCCTGCTTGCGTTAAAGCGCTTGGAGGAAGCGGCCGAGGCGCTAGAGGACGCCAAACTGGGCGCGGAGCAGCGTCAAGCTCCATCGGTCCTCTGGCGTATCCATCGCTCGTTGGGGCGGGTCTACCACCTGCTCAAGCGAGGGGACCAGGCGCGGCATGAGTGGAGCGAGGCCCGTGACATCATCGCCAAGCTGGCCGGGACCATCGAAGAAACCCCGCTGCGAGAGCATTTCTTGCGCTCTGCCCTGGCCTTGCTCCCGCGGGGGAAGTCCCCCTCTCATCATGAGGCCGTGGCCAGCGGCAGGTATGGCGGCCTCACAGCGCGCGAGCGCGAAGTGGCGGCGCTCGTCGCCCAGGGAAGCACTAATCGCGAGATTGCCGCCCGCCTGGTGGTGAGCGAGCGGACGGCAGAGGCGCATGTGAGCAACATCCTGGGGAAACTAGGTTTCGCCACGCGAGCGCAGATCGCGGCCTGGGCCGTTGAAAAAGGGCTGACCACGATGCGCTAGCTACGTACTGACCTCCCCGCCTCAAAAAAAGATACGTACTGGTTTCTCCCGCGATTTAGTACTTTCCACAAGGGCAAGGAGATATTTTCCGACTATAGTGCGTGCGGAAGAGGCGGGGAAATCAGGAAAGAAAGGACAGTGCCATCATGCCAGCATCCCAAAAGAAGAGCTTCAATGCTCCGGATGAAACGCGCACGCCCCCGAGCACGATGATGGAAATCGTCAATTTTGGCGATATGTCCATCGTCAGAATGACCTGCGAGCCTGGTTGGAAGTGGTCAGAGCATATCAAGCCCACCGCAGGTACGCAGAGTTGCCAGGGAACGCATTTTACCTACATCATTTCCGGGCACTTTCGCACCGTGATGAACGATGGCACAGTGGACGATCTCGGGCCAGGCGACATCGCCATTACCCCGCCAGGTCACGATGCCTGGGTCGTCGGCAATGAGCCGTGCGTGATGCTCGACTTCCAGGGCGCGAGCAGGAACGCATAAGCGAGCGGCTTAACCTCGCCTGGTGTGAACAGGGGTTGCCTCGCGCGACGGACCGTTTCATCCGCCGCTTGAAAGATGGACGTTGCGCGCAACCCCTCTCCATTCCAATGGAGAGGGGTTGTGGTGAGGGATCTCTACCCAAAGCGGAAGTATTTGTAGCCCTCGGCGTAGGTGAAATCGTGGCCGTGCCGGCGCGCCTCGTCGGCATCCTCTTTGGCGCCGCGCTCGACCCACTCGATGGGATCGCGCCCGCGCATCTGCGAGACGTGCGCGCGCAGCGCCTCGGCCTGTCGCTCGACATCCTCTTTAGTCACTTCGATCCAGCGGTCGGCGTGGGTGGTGTTGGTAAGCAGCAGCTCTGCGATTTTGTGGGGCGCCAGCCCTTCGTCGAGCAATTCGGGGAAGACGAGCCGCGTGTCGGAGGACGGCATGATGGCGGCCAGCGTGGCCTCGCCGATGCAGCGGTGATCGGGATGATTGATATAGCTCTGGCCATGCCAATAGGTCGTGGGATCCTGCGTAATGACGAGATCGGGGCGGGTGCGGCGGATGACGCGGGTGATGTCGCGGCGCAATTCGAGCGAGGGCACGAGGCGCGAATCGACGTATTCCAAAAAGATCACGTCGCGGCGCACGCCCAGCCGACGCGCGGCCTCTTGCTGCTCGTCGCGGCGCAGGGCCGTCAGGCGTTCGCTGGTCATCGTCTCGTCGGTTGTCCCCACGTCGCCGCTCGTCGCCACGCAATAGTGGATATCGCGCCCCTCGCGCGCCCAGCGGGCGATGGTCGCCCCGCACATGAATTCGCCGTCGTCGGGGTGGGCCATGACGACGAGCACGGTCGGCGCGGTGGTCGGTAATTCTGTCATGAGGCTGTGTCTTGCGTTCCTTTCGTGATAATCGCTGCCAGATACTTCTATTCTAGCGAAAATCCGTCCCAGCGTGCAGGGGAAAGGTCACGCTCCGGGCGACGCTTGCGGCGTGGGGCAGCCGCCATAGTGCGCGGACCACGTCGTGCCGTCGAGCGTGCCATAGGCGCACAGCGGATCGAACGGCGCGTTGTTCCACCAGGTCATGAGGTGCAGGTGGGTGCCGGTCGAGTTGCCGGTCGAGCCTTGCAGCCCGATGACCTGACCCTGGAGCACCGCCTGGCCGACCGAGACGAGCAGCTTTTCCATATGCGAATAAGAAGTCGCCAGGCCGCCGCAGTGATTGATCTTGACCGAAAAGCCCGCCCCGAACGGGTCCCATCCGGCGAAGATGACGACGCCGGTCTGGGCGGCGAGGATGGGCGAGCCAAACGTGCCCGTCGTCATGTCGATGCCGTTGTGATACCACGTATAGCCGCGCACCCACCGCGAGCCGGGGTCCGGGGGAATGAGGCCAAAGCGGGTGATGTCGACCAGTGGGGCGAGGCCTTCGGGCGGGCACGGCGCGTTGGGGCCGTTCGTCCAGCCGCCGGCGGAGCAAAAGAGGCAGTTGCCGATGACGTTTACGGCGGTGATGCCCGGCCCGCCGTTCCCCACGATCAGGGGTGGGGGTGTATAGGTCGCGCCGAAATCGGGGTGCGTCGAGACACGGATGACCTGGCCGGTCTGCGGCTCTTGCCCGGCATAGAAGTGATTGAGCTCGAAGATGCCGCCGACCGGCTCGCCGAAGTGCCTGGCAATGCTTTCAAAGGTGTCGCCGGGCCGCACGCGATAGAGTACGTAATCGGGCGGCGGCGGCATGGCGATGGCGTTAGCCAGCGCGCGAAACGGCCCCACGCCGTGCGTCGCGGCCACCGCCAGCGGCCCGGCCAGCACTGCCGTGGCGACAATCGCCACCAGCGCCACGATCCCGACGAATGTGTGCGCGCGGCGCGTGTGGCGCAGCGGCGGGGCCAGCGTCGGCCCGAAGGGCACGCCGGTGCCGGGGATGATGAGCACCGGCTCGGTCGCCGCGATATCGGGCGTCAGACGCGCGGGGACGCGATCGCCGCCGATAACGGCTGGCAGCCGGTCGCCGGTCGCGCTCCCATCCGTCAGCGCGTCGCGCTCGCTCTGGCCTGCGTCATCATCAGGGGGCGCGGCATCCCAGCGTTCAGTGTGCATGCGAGTGGTCCGCTCCGTCCTTGGAATCTGCGCGCCACGCCGGCGCGCGCTCGTCCTGCTCTCATGATAGGACGATAGTCCAAGAATGGAGCGGCTCGGTCATGTCACGGATACCAGGCGGTGCCTTGCAAGAGGTTGGGCGGGCAGTTGCCGTAATGGTAGCTCTGGGCGTAGCCGTCGAGGCTGCCAAAGGCGCACAGCGCGTCAAAGGGGATGTTGTCCCACCAGAGCATGTAGTGGACGTGCGTGCCGAACGAGTTGCCGGAATCTCCCTGATAGCCGATGACCTGGCCGCGATGCACGATGGTGCCAAATTTCAGGCCGGGCAAGATGCCCTCCATGTGTGAATAGGAGGAAGCCAGGCCGCCGCAGTGGTTGATCTTGATCGAATAGCCGCCGCCGCCGCTGTCCCAGCCGGCAAAGATGATGACCCCGTCTTGCGCGGCGTGGAGCGGCGAGCCATAGACGCCGGTGGAAAGATCGACGCCGCTGTGAAACGCGGTAAAGCCGCGCACCCAATGCGATGCCGGCGTGTCGCCCGCCTCAGGCGGCATGAGGCTGTATTGCTGGGGCAAGATGTTGGGGATCTGGCTGTAGGGTGGGGCGCAGACGCCCGACGGGCCGTTCGTGCGGCCGGCGATGGCGCAAAACAGGCAGGTGGCGTTGGGGATGTTTTGTTCGGGCAGGGCATAGCCCGAAGCCGTCACGCCCGGCGGCAGCGGCGGAATGAAGGAGCTGCCAAAGGTAGGGTTGGTGGGGATCTCGTAGATCATGCCAACCTGTGCTTCATCGCCGGCATAGAGGTGGTTCAGCTCATAGATGCCGCCGACCTGCACGCCAAAGCGCGCGGCGATGGTGTCGAAATTGTCGCCGGAGCGCGCCCGATACAGGAAGTAGGTCGCTTGCTTGGAGATCACGATGGCGTTGGCCAGTGCGGTAAAAGCGCCATTCGTGGAAGAGGCGCCGATGTCGCCCAGAGGCGAGAAGCTGAACAAGGCGGCCAGCAGCACGCACGACGCGACAGAGACGACGAGCAGCTGCATGGTGAGCGGCCGCTTGCGGCGCTTGCCGCTCACGCGCACGGGCAGCCCCTCGCCGGGAATGATGAGAGGATCGGGGTGCCCCGCGATCGCAGGCAGGTCGAGGTCGTCATCATCGTCGATCGCGGGCAGAAAGTCGCTCTCAGCGCGCACTGTCAGCGCCCGCGAATAGTCGCTGGCGTCGTCGGCGCTCTCCTCATCCCACTCGTCGCGATCGTCGTCGTTCCAGTCATCCTCGAAGCGGGACCGGCGCTCGTCATCATTGCGATCTCGCGGCATATGCGGTATACGCTCCCTGCTGGCAAAGATATGGGCAGCTTCACGACCACCAGTGTAGGACAGGCCCGCACGCCTGTCAAGCACATCCCCACGAAGGGTGCATCCAAGAGTTGTCAGTGAATTTGCCAAAAGGCGTCTCCTTGTGCGATAGCAGCGTAAGAATGATCAACTAGACACGAAGGAGACGTCCCATGCAGCATACCATGACCCCCGCCCATCATCAGCAGGC
>VFSW01000769.1_pt1 | contig 47756 bp, 45 predicted proteins | sample 5358111 | NCBI WGS metagenome assembly VFSW01 (sample SAMN11554181, study PRJNA540505) | mine drainage metagenome | isolation source: sediment from site ElyBrook_90M | place: USA: Ely Copper Mine, Vershire, VT | collected 2017 | reverse complement strand
CCCCGGCACAGTGTGGGTGAAAACACCCGGCCCACTGCGGGTGAAAATTGACACCTCTGACGAATGAGCAACTCTTGCTGCAACCTGCCCCGCGTATGTGGCCGCTGGGACAGATTGTGCAGCACATTATTTCCGTTCGGGCAGGGTGGTTCAGCGGCACCCTACAGGATGCTGACGAGGCGATGAACGAGTACATGCTATGGGGCCAACGTGATTCGCCAGAACGTAGTGCAGTGGAACTGGTACATGGACTCGATGAGACATGGGCATTCATTGAATCTCGCTTGCAGCACTGGACGCCTGCCGATTGTGCTAAGACTTTCCCGGATGAATGGGATGGCCAGACATACGAGGTATCGCGCAGTTGGGTGATCTACCATGTGATAGAACACGATCTGCATCATGGCAGCGAAGTCTCGTTAATCCTTGGTATGAACGGTCTGGAACCCCTCGATATTTGATTGATGTCTGATGGGAACGAGTCTTGTCGCGGCACCCACAGCCTATATCTATCGTCCAGCAATGCGGGCTAACATCATGTGCAGCAGATGGTGGAGATTCTGCCGCAATTTCAAGCGTTCTTCTGGCTTCGAGTTTTTTCTGCTCCCAAGCAGAGTCCACGCCTGGTTGTCGAGCCTGTCGAGACACGCCCCAGCGCCAGTAACGCAAACCGTTGGGCTGTGCAAGTTCGACCTGGTAGAATTCGCATTTGATCCAATGGTTCCGCACCATATACCTTCTGGTCTGGAGGTATTCGAAAGAATGGAGAAGCACCCGTCTGGAATCAAACCGGAATCGTGGCTCGTCTCGGCAGGCCGCGCTTCCGAGCCCGGCGCTCCGCTGAACGTACCGCCAATCCCCGCATCGAACTTCATAATCGGCAGTGGGCGCGAGTACTCGCGCGATGATGGTACTCCGACGTGGGAAGCACTCGAAGAAGTCATCGGCGGGCTTGAGTCTGGTAGGGCCGTGGCGTTCGCCTCTGGCATGGCTGCCATTGCCTCAGTGTTTGATCAACTTGCGGCGGGTGCTGTTGTGGTGCTACCAGATGATTGCTATCAAGGTGTTGCAAGCCTAGCCACGGCGGGCGCTGAAAGACTGCGTTGGTCAGTGCAGCGCGTGGCGGTGGATGATACAGCCGGCTGGATTCGCTCTTGCGGCGTTGCTGACCTGATTTGGCTTGAATCACCCTCGAATCCACTGCTAAGTGTAGCGGATCTGGAAGCTGTCTGCGCAGCACCACGCAAGCCCGGAGCAATCGTAGCGGTGGACAACACCTTCGCCACGCCTTTGAATCAGCAGCCGCTTGACTTCGGTGCCACGGTATCTCTGCAATCGGCAACCAAGCTCATTGGCGGCCACTCCGACTTGTTAGCAGGGGTTGCCACGACGAAAGACGATGCACTCTGGCACGCCCTCAGGAAGTCTCGCGAGCTGACTGGCGCAACACCAGGAACGCTCGAAGCATTTCTTGCCGTCCGCGGCGCGAGAACTCTCGCGCTTCGCTTACAACGGGCCCAGCAAACAGCCATGATGCTTTCGGAGCGGCTTGAGATGCACCCGCTGGTCACTCGCGTCCGGTATCCAGGCTTGCCCTCACATCCGACGCATGCGACTGCTAAGCGCATGCTCAAGGGCTTCGGAACCATCATTTCGTTTAATCTGCTTGGAGGGGCTGAGTTTGCTGATGGTGTCTGCCGAAACGTCAGGCTCATCCGCCATGCCACCAGTCTCGTAGCTGTGGAATCAACTATGGAACGAAGAGCGGCGATCCCAGGACAGGGACACCTTCCACCTTCGCTCCTACGACTCAGCGTTGGTATCGAGGACGCCGACGATCTCTGGGGCGATCTCGACTCGGCAATGCGCTCTGCTGCACCGTGACTCTGTCGACAGTGATGCAACCCGCTTGCCATCGGCTTGTCTTGTCCCTAGTTCAAAGCTCACCCAACTCCAGTGAGTGCTTGGACTGGTGGCTTGGTGGCTACGCTTACTCGTACCCAGCCTAACACGCGGTAGCAGGCGACTCGCTTGCGCGAGCGCCTGAACCGCCACGTTAGCTATCTACCGCAATGTACCTTTACGTTAGCCAGCAAAGAGGAAAAAGAAGAAACCCATGAATCTGAAGATCGTGATCAGAAGCGAAACTGACGCCGATGTGAGCGCAATAACCGAGGTGACTGTGGCTGCATTTAAGACCTTGGAGATTAGCAATCACACTGAGCAGTTCATCATCGCGGCGCTGCGTGCCGACAAGGCCCTCATGATATCGCTCGTCGCAGAAGTGGATGGCCGGGTGGTTGGACATATTGCCTTCTCTCCCGTGACCATTTCGGACGGCAGTCGAAACTGGTACGGCCTAGGACCTGTTTCAGTGTTGCCGGAGTACCAGCGGCAGGGCATTGGCAAAGCCCTGATACAGGAAGGGCTGTCACGACTGAAAGATATGAATGCTCAAGGATGTTGTCTTGTTGGACATCCAGACTACTACAGGAAATTCGGGTTCAAGAATATGTCTGGACTTGTGCTTGAGGGAGTGCCGCAGGAGGTCTTCTTTGCTCTGTCTTTCGACGGGCATACTCCGCAGGGCAACGTCACTTTCCACGACGGATTCAAGGCGGAGGGCTAACCCGTCGTTGCAGGGGACCGCCGGCAAGCGCAGCTTGCCGATTCGCTCAGGGCTTCGCCCTCCGCCGACCTCTGGACTCAAACGTTAGCCCTTTCAAAAATCAGACCTCCGAGATTTCCACAACCTCGGAGGTCTTTTCTACTCCAGATAATCGCGCAACTTGCGCGACCGCGACGGGTGCCGCAGTTTACGCAGCGCCTTCGCCTCGATCTGGCGGATGCGCTCGCGCGTCACGCCGAATTTTTTGCCAACTTCCTCCAGCGTGTGGCTCTTGCCGTCCTTCAAGCCAAAGCGCAGTTGCAGCACGCGCCCCTCGCGCGGGCTGAGCGACGTGAGAATGTCTTCCATCTGCTCACGCAGCAACTGATGCGATGCCGCGTCGGTCGGACCGAGCGTCATCTCGTCCGGGATGAAATCGCCGAGATGCGAGTCTTGCTCTTCGCCGACCGGCATCTCCAGCGACAGCGGACGCTGCGAAATCTTGATGATGCGCTCGACCTTGCGCGGCGTCGTGTTCAATTCCTTCGCGATCTCGTCGCTCGTCGGCTCGCGTCCCAGCTCTTGCACGAGTTGCCGCGAGACGCGCGTCAGCTTGTTGATGCGCTCGCACATGTGCACCGGCACGCGGATCGTGCGCCCCTGGTCGGCGATGGCGCGCGTGATCGCCTGGCGAATCCACCATGTCGCGTACGTGCTGAACTTGTAGCCGCGGTGGTAATCGAACTTTTCCACCGCGCGGATCAAACCGATGTTCCCTTCCTGAATCAGGTCGAGGAAGGACACGCCGCGCCCAATGTACTTTTTCGCAATGGAGACGACGAGACGAAAGTTCGCCTTGATGAGCTTCTGCCGCGAGATTTCGCCTTCGCGGATTTTCTCTTCCAACCGCGCGCGTTCGGGCGTCGAGACGTGCTCCTTGTTCAGGCGATAGCGCGCCCGTTTGCCGGTTTCCATCCCGCGCGCGTACTCCACCTCTTGCGATGCAGTCAACAGCGGAATGCGCGAAATCTCTTTGAGATACAGACTGACCGTATCGTCAATGCCGATCGCACTCAAATCAAAGTCGTCTTTGGCTGGGGCGGCTGCCTCCGCTTCCTCTTCTTCTTCCGGCGCGGTGGTTTTTTCCGCTTCCACCACCGGGATGCCCTCATCGAACAGAACGATATAGAGTTCTTCCAGCTGTTCCATACTCGACTCGGCTTCCGGGAACATCGAAAGAATATCGTCCTGCGTCAGATACCCTTGCTCCTTGCCTTTCTTGATCAACTCTTCGGCAAGCGTGGGTTCCTCTTCGGGTTGAGCCAGCGCCAGCACAACATCGTCACCATTCGCCGCCTCAGCGCGGGCGGGCTTGGCTGAGCGCGCGCGTACCTTGTCGCCGCGCCGAGAATCGCTGCGGGTTGCTACTCTGGTTTTGGGTTTGCGCGGCTTGACATTCATCTTCTTCACCATTTCTGTCAACACCATCCACCAACTTGTCTAGTCCGAATCGCCAAAATGCTTTGGTTAGAGACAATAAAATTGAGACAGGACACCCCCGTCTCAAAACGATTATATGACAATCTGAGCGGCAAGTCAATACTTTTTATGGCTTCTTTACAAAAAGTGAGTGGATTTTAATGGCAACTCGCCGCGTTATGACAACCACAATCGATTAGCAAGCCGATACTACATCTGGTATTGCCTCTGCAATGTACGCACGAGCCATCCGCACGGTGTTGAACGAATAGCCGATGCGCCCGGCGCGGTCGGCGAGAATGATACCGCCGGTGCCGCCCACGCGTCGCGCCAGATGCTCGATCGCCGCGCGCGCCGCGTCGTTCGGATCGATATCGCCAATCAGCGAGTCCACCGCAAACTTGGAAAGGACGACGCGCGTGATCGATTCGCCCCAGCCGGTCGCGGACGCGCCGCCGAGCAGATTGTCCGCGTACACGCCGCACCCGATCAACGGCGAATCGCCGACGCGCCCGGCGCGTTTGAAATTCATTCCGCCAGTCGATGTGCCCGCCGCCACATCGCCATTTCGATCCACCGCGACGCAGCCAACGGTACCGCCGCCCGAACGATGATCGACCGATACCGGCACGTACTTTGCCGACGGCGCGGCAGGCGGGTGGGCAAGGTTTTGTTTCCAGCGAGCAATCGTCGCCGCGGTCCGCAGTTCAGTGTTGTCGATAAGCGGGATGCCGCGTTCTTGCGCGAAGCGCTCCGCGCCGCGCGCGATCAGAAACGTGTGGTCGCTCTCTAAGATACGGCGCGCGAGACGAATTGGATTCTTGACGCGTTGCACGCCCGCGACCGCGCCGGCGTCCAGCGTTCGCCCATCCATAAAACTCGCGTCCATTTCCACTTCACCCTCGGAATTGAGGTACGAGCCGGTGCCGGCGTCAAACGCGGGGTCGTCCTCCATCGACACGATCGCGGCTTCCACCGCGTCGAGCGCGCTGCCGCCTTTCTGCAGTACGTTCCAGCCGATGCGCGCGGCAGTCTCCACGCCGCGCCGCTGCGCGTCCGTATCGATACCGACGGTTTCGCCTGCGCCGCCGTGCACGATCAGTGCCATGCTCATAAGGTTGCTCCGGGATACAAGGAATCGCCCCGCGCGTAACGTCGCGAGGCGAAGATGCATCTATTATATCGCGGCAGTGTGCGCGTGGCAAATCGAACGCCTGCGTTTTTGTCATTCCGAGCGACCGAAGGGAGTGCAGAATCGCGTTACCGAATTGCGAGACGCTTCGGAGTTTACACTGAGCGCAGCGAATGTGCCAGCGTGACAATCCAAAATCTGACTTTACCGAATTGCCCAAGTGTGCTAAAATGGAGCCGTCGCCTTCGATGAAGTTTGTCTGCTCGGCGGCGATTTTTGAAAGGGGGACTTGTGGCACAGACACCGATAGAAATGTTTGACGACTTGGATCAATTTGAACGCCAGATGGACCAGATGCTGCACGCGTTTCTCCCGCACCAGCATCGGTCGCGCCCGCGCACCTGGCGTCCACCCACCGACGTATACGAAACCGATGACGCCGTGATCGTCAAAATCGAAATCGCGGGAATGAATCCGGATGATATTGCCATATCGTTTATCGATCGTGAGTTGGTCGTGCGCGGCAATCGGCGCGACGTGGATGAAAAACTGAGTTACCACTGCATGGAAATCCCTTACGGCGAATTTCACACCGAAGTCTTGTTGCCCGGCTCGTACGATGAAGACAAGATCGAAGCCAAGTACGTTCATGGATTCCTGTACGTTACTCTGCCCAAATCCCGGCAAGAACATCGCGTGACCGTCCGCGTCCAAAGCGATACATAAAGCGATGGCTTGAACCCTTGGAGTTGACTATGCACATCTTGACTGGGAAAAAAGACAGCGAAGCCGAAGAGAAACCGAAAAACGAGTCCGAAAACACCCCGAACATTCCGAACGAATTGCCGATTTTACCCCTGCGTGGCACGGTGGTCTATCCACTGACCGTGCTTCCTCTGAACGTCGGTCAAGAGCGTGAGATCCGATTGGTCGATGAGGCAGTGACAAGCGCGACGCGGCTGGTTGGGCTTGCCACCGCAAAGGACGCGACCGTCGAAGAAGTTGGACCGGGCGATGTGTTTTCAATCGGCACGGTCGCGATCATTCATCGGATGCTGCGCGCGCCAGACAACACCGTCCGGTTGATCGTTCAGGGCATTGACCGCATCCATCTCAAAGAGTTCGTCGCGACCGAGCCATACCTGCGCGCGCGGGTTGAACTCGCGCCCGAAGTCAACGAGAAGACGACGCAAGTCGAAGCGTTGATGCGAAACACGATCGAACTGTTCCGCCGCCTCGTCGGGCTGGCGCCACATCTGCCGGAAGAACTGTTGATGGCGGCGATCAATATCGACGACCCGCGTCAACTGGTCTACATGGTCTCGACGAGTCTCCGGATGGACCTCAAAGACGCGCAGGAAATTCTTGAACTCGACAAAGTCGAAGATAAGCTCGGCAAGCTCAATGCGCTCATCACCAAAGAACTCGAAGTACTCGAACTCGGCAAGAAAATTCAATCGCAGGCGCAGGGCGAACTGGAAAAGACGCAGCGCGAGTACATTCTGCGCGAGCAGTTGAAGCAGATCAAGAAAGAGTTGGGCGAAGAGGACGAGCAAGCGGTCGAAGTCAAAGAGTACGAGAAAAAGATCGCCGAAGCGAAAATGTCGCCGGAAGCGGAGAAGGAAGCCAAACGCGAACTGGAGCGGATGAAATCGATGCCGCCGGCGGCGGCTGAATACAGCGTCATCAAGACGTACCTGGATTGGCTCGTCGATTTGCCGTGGAGCAAGGTGACGCCGGACAATCTGGACATTGCCCGCGCGCGGCAGATTCTCGACGAAGATCACTACGATCTGAAAGACATCAAAGAGCGACTGCTCGAATACTTGTCGGTGCGCAAGTTGCGCTTGGAGCGCGGCGGCGACGAGGAGTCGAAATCGTACAAGGGTTCGATCCTCTGCTTTGTGGGACCGCCCGGCGTCGGCAAGACTTCGCTCGGTCAGTCGATTGCGCGCGCGCTGGGGCGCAAGTTCATCCGGATGTCGCTCGGCGGGATGCACGACGAAGCCGAAATTCGCGGTCACCGCCGCACGTACATCGGCGCGTTGCCGGGTCGCATCATCCAGTCGATCAAGCGAGTCGAGACGCGCAACCCGGTGCTGATGCTGGACGAAGTGGACAAGGTTGGCGCGGACTATCGCGGCGATCCGTCGTCCGCGCTGCTGGAGGTGCTCGACCCCGCGCAGAACAAGACGTTCCGCGATCACTATCTGGATGTCGATTTCGATTTGTCGCAGGTGATTTTCATCTGCACCGCGAACCAACTCGATCCGATCCAGCCCGCGCTGCGCGACCGGATGGAAATCATCACGCTCTCCGGCTACACCGAGGACGAAAAGTTGAACATCGCCAAGGGCTACCTCGTGCCTCGGCAGGTGAGCGAGAATGGTTTGAAGCCGGAAGAGATCAAGTTCGAGGACGATGCGATTCGCCAGATCGCCCGCGATTACACGCGCGAAGCCGGCGTTCGCAACCTCGAGCGCGAGATCGGCTCGGTGTGCCGCAAAGTCGCGACGCACATCGCGGAAGGCAAGGAGACGCCGGTCGTCATTACGAAAGAGAAGGTAACCGAACTTCTCGGCAAGCCGCGCTTTTACGGCGAAGTCGCGGAACGGACGACGATTCCCGGCGTCGCGACCGGTCTCGCGTGGACGCCGGTCGGCGGCGACATTCTATTCATCGAGGCGACGCGGATGCCGGGCGCGAAAGGGTTTATCGTCACCGGTCAGCTTGGCGACGTGATGAAGGAATCGGCGCAGGCGGCGCTTTCGTACGTGCGCTCCAAAGCCAAAGACCTCGGCGTCGATGAAAAATTCTTTGACAAGAGCGACATTCACCTGCACATTCCGGAAGGCGCGACGCCCAAGGATGGACCCAGCGCGGGCGTGACGATGGCGACCGCGCTCGCCTCGTTGATTACGAATCGCCTGGTCAAGAGCGACGTCGCGATGACCGGCGAGATCACCTTGCGCGGGCGCGTGCTGCCGGTCGGCGGCATCAAGGAAAAAGTGCTCGCCGCGCACCGCGCGGGTTTGAAGACGATCATTCTGCCCAAGCGGAATGAAAAAGACCTGGACGAATTGCCTGACCCGGTCCGTAACGATCTCCAGTTCGTCTTTGCCGAGCAAGTGACGGATGTCTTCGACGCCGCGTTGAGCGACAAACGGACGCCGGCGGTCACCGGCAATGGACACGGGCAATCGGCGTCCGAAGAAGAAACGGAAAAGGAGAAAACCCCGCGCACAGCAAAAAAGCGTGGATAATTGATGATCGCGTAGAGGCGGGTTGACCCCGCCTCTACATTAACAACCGAATGACTTATTCACCTCGGGCAATCCCCATGGCGTCGCGCGATTATTTTCTCGATTGGTGCGCGAATCCCAACGTGGTTGCTCGAATTCTGGCAAGGGTCATTGTCGTTTCGAGAAAACGATGCGCTTGGCACGCGCATTTATTGTTCGGCTGGCGGTTCCACGTAGAAATTGATTTGGAACGCATCGGGTCGGATTTTATGCGTGCCTGGCTCGCGAACGGTATTCATTGGCGGTACGATTGAACGTTCGCACCCGTTAAGGCGCAGCTTCGCGGTGGCATATTTTGACAACGCCGCGCTTTTTCTCTCCTCGCAATGATCCTTCCGGCAAAGTACAAAGTAAACATGAAAACAAGCAAACAGGGCATTCACCCGTCCACTTGTTTACCTGTCTACCTGTTTACTGGTGTACCTACCACCCAAAGGAAGGACTCCTGTGGTTCAACGAAAGAAAACCTCACAACGGCAATGGTACCGGATGGATTTGCATTTGCATACCCCCGCATCCATTGACTATAAACAACCGAACGTCACGTACCTCGACTTTCTCCTCAAAGCCGAAGAAAAAAATCTGGACATCATCGCGTTCGCCGATCACAACTCGGCGACTGGCTATGCGCGCTACCTCGAAGAGGTCGAGTCGCTGGAATTGCTCGAACGCTTGAAGCGATTGCGCGACGACGAGCGCAAGCGGCTAGACGAGTATCGCCGGTTGCGTGAGAAAATCCTGATTCTGCCGGGATTTGAATTTACCGCGACGCTGGGTTTTCACATTCTCGGCATCTTCCCGCCCGATACGACCGTGCGCGAATTGGAGCATCTCTTGCTCTCGCTCCGCGTCCCGCCGGACAAGCTCGATCAGGGCAGCGGCGAGGTCGGCGCGACGACGGACGCGCTGACGGCATACCGCATGATCAACGAAGCCGGCGGTCTCGTCATCGCCGCGCACGCCAACTCGTCGCACGGCGTCGCGATGCCCGGCTTTGATTTCGGCGGGCAGACGCGCATTGCGTATACGCAGGACAGCAACCTCCACGCGCTGGAGGTGACCGATCTCGACTCCAAGTCGCGGCGGCGCACGGCGGCGTTCTTCAGCGGCACCAAGCCGGAATACCCGCGCCGTATGCACTGCATTCAGGGCAGCGACGCGCACAAGCTCGTCTACGAACCGAAATACAAGAACGAAATGGGCTTGGGCGACCGCGCGACCGAAATTCTGCTCGATGACGTTTCGTTCGAAGCGATCAAAGAGGTCTTCCTCGGCAGCGATTTTTCGCGCACGCGTCCGTATCGTCCGATGGCGGAAGAGCCGTTCGATCCGATCCGCGAAGCGCGCGAGCAGGGCGATACGCTCGTTCAATCGTTTCACGAACGGCTGTCCGAAAAACGCGGCGTCGCACGCGGTATCCTCGAAGATGTCGTCGCGCTGGCGAACACGAATGGCGGAACGATTTACATCGGCGCGAGCGCGACCGCGAAAGCGCCTGTGGTCGGGGTCGACCGTCCCGATCATGCGATCACCGAACTGCGACTCGCAATCGCCAAGGACATCAATCCGCCGATTGAAGTCCAAGTCGAAGTGCTGAAGAGCCAGGGCAGAAACGTGCTGCAGTTGATCGTGCCACGCGGAAGCGACGCGCCGTACGCGCTGGAGAGCAGTTATATCTACGTTCGCTCTGAGAACGAGACCGGGCTGGCAGTGCGCGACGAGATCGTGCAGCTCGTGCGCGACGCGCTCGCGGTGGAATTTGCGGCGACGGGCGCTGCTGCGCCGAGCGCCGCGCACGCGGCTGCCGCGCCGGCAGAGTCGCCGGTAACGCTTGTCGAAGCGCCCGCGCCGGCGGTGGGACCAACTGTCGTCCCGCCGCGTACCGGCGTTGAAATCGTCACGTCAGATGTTCGCAAAGGCGTCCGCTATTATTCGGTGCGCGATCTGCGGAATATGCGCGTCGTCCACAACGTCACGCTCGCCAGCGCGCGGCGGCTGTGGCAGTACGCAATCGAAGAAGCCGAAAAGAATCCGTGCGACCCGCGCAAAGTACAGTGGGTGGGCGACATCGGAATCTGGAAGGCGTACAAACGCGGTGGCAAGTCGCGGCAGGATTTGGTCCAGCGCGTCGGCGACAAACTTTTCGTCTACTACGGCGTGACGGAGGATGGGATTCACGGTCCGTGGCGCAAGTTGGTGGAAGGCGAGACCGGCGCGGAAGCAGAAGAAGCGCCGGAGATCGAACCGCACGCCGAAGTTGGAATGCCGACGGAGATTGCAGCGGAGTACGAGGAAGCGCCCGCGCCGGCGGCTGAAGCGGTCGAGGAACCGCCGGAAGAAATGTTCCAGCCGCCGATTGTCGGTGACGAGGTTGCCGAATCGTACATCCCCGAAGCGACGGTCGCGGCAGAACCGACGGCGGCAACACCGGAACCAGTCGGCGCGACTGAAGCCGAACCGCCGGCAGCAGCGTCGGAACCGGTCAACGCGCCGCAAGTCGAATCGATTGAAGAGCCGCAAGCGACCGAGACGTTGCCGCCTGCCGAGCCGCACGAGGAAGCGGCAGCAGCACCTGCGCCGGAACCGCCGCACGAATTGGCGCAGCGCGAGCCAACCGCGCTGGTACCCAAATCCCGCGCGCAAGCATGGCGTGAGAAGCTCGACAAGGCGATGGCGGAAGCGCGCGCGGCGCAACTTGCCGCGGCGGCAAAGTCGCAAACGGAAGAGAAACCTCGCGATGAAGGTGAGCGCAGCGCGGAGACTGACGCGCCAAAGGGAGAAGGCGCGGACAACACAGGAGCCAATGGAGTCTGATCTTTGGTTCGCGTTCTACTCTTGCTTTGCATCCTAGTCCTTATTGCAATCCCAGCGCCTGTTCACGCCGACACTCCCACGTCGCACACGGTCGCGTGGGGCGAAACGCTGTACAGCATTGCGCGCGCTTACGGCGTCGCGCCGCAGGCGATTGCGAGCGCGAATGGCATCGGCATCAATAGCTGGGTTTACGCCGGGCAGCAGCTGACGATTCCGGGTGGCGGCAATTCCGCCGCCGCGACCGCGGAAACGCCGAGCGGTTATTACACCGTGCGCGCGGGCGATACGCTCTTTTCGATCGCGTCACGCTATAGCGTCACCGTTGACCGAATTGCATCGACGAACAATTTGCCGGCGAATGGTTTGATCTACGTCGGCTGGACGCTCAAAATTCCTTCAGCAGCCAGCGTGCCCAGCGCGCCGAAGACATCGGCGCAGAGTTACATCGTCCAGCCCGGCGAAGACCTCGCACTGATCGCGCTGCGATTCGGTACGACCGCGCAGGCGATTGCGCTCGCAAATAGTCTGCCGAACGCATGGATGGTCTACGCCGGTCAACGGCTCACCATTTCTAGCGCGCGCGCTTCTGCCCCTGTCCCCGCGGCTTCCACAACCGATATCCGCGTTGCGAATATTCCGCTCTATCAGCAAAAGCAAACACTTACGTGCGAAGAGGCGGCTGCCGCGATGGCGACGCGCGGCGCGGTCAGCGAGGCGCAGCTCCTCGCGGTGATGCCGCGCAGCGACAATCCATTCGCCGGAATTCGCGGACGCACCAACTCGCCCTACTTTGGCGGACTGTCCGATTACGGCGTGTACGCGCAGGGGCTGCAAAAAGGACTCGCCGCGCTCGGCATCCGGTCGCAGGTGCTGTACGGGCAGAACTACGACGATTTCAAGAGCGCATTGCTGGACAATCTGCGCGCCGGCCATCCGATCATCTGGTGGCACACCTGGCAGGACACGTACCAATCGCCGGTGATGGTGAGAATGGCGGATGGCTCGTCGGTGAAACTCGTGCCGTACGAACACGCCGGCGTGATCGTCGCGGCGAACGATCGCGGCGTCACGTACAACGATCCGTACGATGCGACCGTGCGATTCGTCTCGTGGGCAGACCATCGCCGCGTGTCCGGTTATTTCGATAATATGGCGCTGGTGGTTCAGTAGGGCAATTTTACAAAATTGTCCTACCAGGGTTGTGATGATTCAACTTCGCGAATTCACGTTGGACGATTACAATGCGGTCTACGCGCTCTGGCAGAATGCCGGACCCGGCATTGGACTGGGACGTTCCGACACGCGAGAAGAAGTTGCCAAGAAATTGCAGCGCGATCCCGACTTGTTCATGCTGGCGGAAGAGGACGGCAAAATCATCGGTACGGTGATCGGCGGTTTCGACGGGCGGCGTGGGCTGATCTATCACCTCGCGGTCGAGCCGTCGCGTCGCGCGCGCGGTATTGGCAAGATGCTGATGGGCGAGATCGAGCAGCGGTTGGTCGCCAAGGGTTGTCTGCGCTGCTACCTTCTGGTGATGGACGACGCGCGGGATGTCATCGAGTTTTATCGCCGCCTGGGTTGGGAAACCTGGGGTGTGACGGTGATGGGCAAGTCCATTGCATAGACACAACTGAGGTTCATCATTGACTACACGACCACGCGCGCGTGACCTTGGAATCAAAATCGGACGAATCAAACCGGGGCGGTACAACGCGATCACCGATGTCGCCGGCGTTCGTGTTGGACACACGACGATCGTCGAAGGATCGGGCAAGTTGATTCCCGGCAAAGGTCCCATCCGCACCGGCGTCACGGCAATTCTGCCGCACGGCGGCGACCTGTTCCTCGAAAAGGTGACGGGGACGGTGCATCGCATCAATGGCTTTGGCGAAGTCACCAACTCGGAGCAGATTCACGAGATGGGTTTCATCGAAGGTCCCGTTATGCTCACGAACACGTGGAACGTGCCGCGCGTCGCGGATGCGGTGATCGATTGGAGCATCGAGCGGAATAAATCGATGGGCGTGGATACGTGGGGCATCAGTCCGGTCGTCACTGAAACGAGTGACCAATTTCTCAACGACGCACGCGGGCGTCACGTCAACCGCGAGCACGTTTTTCACGCCATCGATTCCGCCGCGGGCGGCGCGGTCGCCGAAGGCGCGGTAGGCGGCGGTACCGGGATGATCTGCTACGATTTCAAGGGCGGCATCGGCACCGCGTCGCGCAAGTTGCCGGACAAACTCGGCGGCTACACCGTCGGCATCCTGACGCAGACGAATTTCGGCTGGCGACCGCAGTTGACCATCGACGGCGTGCCGGTGGGACGCGAACTCGCGCAGTACAAACCGCTGCGGCGTAAAAGCGAAACGCCGCCGGAAGCGCAGCGTCCGCTGGACGGCGGCTCGGTGATCGTCGTCATCGCGACCGACGCGCCATGCTCGCATCGTATCCTGAATCGATTGGCGATGCGCGCGCAGAACGGACTCGCGCGCACGGGTTCGCACACCGGCAACACCAGCGGCGATTTCGTCATCGCGTTCTCGACTACGCGGCGGAAGAAGCACTACGCCGACGCGCTGACGTACACCGCGGAGCAGGTGATCGAGCAAGGCGACCTCATCAACTATTTGTTCTGGTCGGTCGTCGAGGCGACGGAAGAAGCGGTGCTCAATTCGCTCTTCAAGGCGGACACGATGATCGGGCGCGATGAGCGCGTGGTGCCGGGGCTGCCCATTCAAGAGACGGTCGATGTGATGAAAAAGTACGGGCACACGGAAGTGCATCTGCCGTGATGGGCATTGCGTGTTACGTGAAACGGAACACGCATCACGGGCAATGGATAAAAAATGCGAATCGGCATTCTGACCATCAGCGACCGCGCGTCGCGCGGCGAATACGAAGATGAATCGGGTCCCGCGCTGCGCGAGATGGTCCAGCAGCATTTCGGCGAGGACGTGGATTTGACGTTCATCGTGCCGGATGAATTTATGGAGATCAAGCGCGCGCTGCTCAAATGGTGCGACGACGCGAAGCTCGATCTGATCCTGACGACCGGCGGCACCGGGTTTGCGCCGCGCGATGTGACGCCGGAAGCGACGCGTGCCGTGCTGGAGAAGGACGCGCCCGGCTTGGTGCAGGCGATGATCGCCGCGTCGTTGCAAAAGACGCCGCACGCGATGCTGACGCGGATGGCGGCGGGCATTCGCGGGCAGACGCTCATCGTCAATTTGCCGGGCAACCCGAAAGCCGCGTGCGAAAACCTGCAAGTGATCCTGCCCGCGCTGCCGCACGCGCTGGAACTGCTGCGAGGCAAGCCAGGCGAGCATCACACGTACGAGAATCCCATCGACGAAGAAGAACGCAAGCGCGATATCGCGAGCGACTGAACCCCCACCCTAATCCTCCTCCGCTGGCGCAGGGGAGGGAACGACTGAACTTCCGCCCCCGTTTGCCCGGTCTTGGCAAACTGTGGCGGGCTGGGGTGGGGGTCGATCAAGGAGGATCACTTGGCAACTGCCGCCGCAACGCTGCCTCGCAAGCGCCTCAGCACGTTCCAGCAAGCGATGCTCTCGCTCTACTGGTTCTCGACCTCGCTGCATTGGGCAGCCATTCTCATCATCACGCTTCCCAGTCAAGCCGCGTTCATCGCCGGCGATGAATTCAAAGGGCGCGGACTCGGACTGATTCTCGCCGTCGGCGCGCTCGTGTCGATGATCGCCGCGCCATTTCTCGGCGCGTACAGCGACCGCATCAAGACGCGCTGGGGACGCCGCGTGCCGTTCATCGTCATCGGCGTCGCGATGAACGTACTGGGCTTGATCGCGCTGGCGTACATTCCCCGCGCTGGCGATTACTCCACGCTGCTACCGTACGTCCTCGCGTTCATGTGGGTCGAGTTCTGGAACAATGTCGCCTCCGCGCCGTACTCTGCGCTGATTCCCGATATGGTCCCGCCGGAGCAGCGCGGCAGCGCGTCGGGCTGGCTCGGCTTGATGACGATGCTTGGCAACTTTGTCGGCGGCTTGTTCGGGCTGATGATGGGTTTGATCGGCGGCATTACTGGCATTTATTGGCTCATCATCGTCGCGATGATCGTCGGCGCGGCAGGGACGGTGATTTTTGTGAAAGAGCCGCCCGCGCCGGAACCCAAGCCGTTCAACTATCGCAACTTGCTCGGCGTGATGGTCGTTTTTGGCTTTGCCGCGCTTGGATCGATCATCCTCAACGCGCTGGCGCTCATCCGCGTCGCGCCTAGCAACGCGCTCGCGCAATTCTTCGGCACGGTTGCGTGCAGTGTAGGGTCGCAGCAACTTTGTCTTGATATTTCGCCCGGCTTTGCGATTGCGGTGACGGTCGGCAGTCTGCCGCTGGGACTGATCTTGGTTTGGCTCGTCACGAAACTTGCGGGGCAGTGGGAAAAAATCTGGGCGGCGGCGCGCGCGTGGTTTCAGCAGTACAACGATTTCGTCTGGGTTTTTCTCACGCGCTTTCTCGTGACAATGGGCGTTTACACCGTCCAGGAATTTTTGCAATTCTATTTGCGCGATGCGATCGGCGTGTTCGACCTGTTCGGCGTCAAGGTCGCCGATACGGCGGAATCGGCGGTATCGTTCTTTCTCATCACATTGCTCATCGGCGCGCTCATCAGCACGCTTGCCGCGGGCGTCTTATCGGACAAGTACGGGCGCAAATCGATGGTCTACATCTCTGGCGCGCTGCAAGGTCTGGTCGCGCTGATTCTGATTCCATTTCACGATTTTACGCTCGCGGTGATGCTGGGTATCGTGTTCGGTCTGGGCTTTGGCGCGTACCAAAGCGTCGATTGGGCGCTCGCGAGCGACGTGCTGCCGTCGGAGGATTACGCCAAGGATATGGGCGTGTGGCACGTCTCGCAGGTGCTGCCGCAGATGATCGCGACGCCGTTTGCCGGATTCTTTCTCGACGCGTTCCAGAAAATCGGCAAGACGCCGGCGGTGAACCAGCCGACGCTGGGGTACACGGTGATCTTTTTGATGTCGGTCGTTTATTTCGCGCTCGGCACGGTATTTGTGTCCAAGATCAAGAAGGTAAGGTAGGAAACACGACAACGAATTGGGGAAAGAACGAATGGAGCAGATTCACGCGTTTCTGAATTCGTCGTTGTGTGGTGCGGGAGGAGACACGACAACAAGTTGAGAAACAAACGAATGCGAGTTCTATTCGTTCCTTTCTCAATTCGTTGTTGTGAGAGATTCTCAATGCCTGAACTCATCCACCCCGAACTCAGCTATGCGGTGCGCGGTGTGTTGTTCGATGTTTACAATGTACTAGGCCCGCTGCTCAACGAGGGGTTTTACGAGAACGCGATTGCGATTGGGCTGGGCAAGCGTGGCATTCACTGCGAAACACAGAAACCATTTGAAGTATACTATGAGGGGGAACGCGTTGGACTTTACTATGTGGATGTCTGGATCGAAAACGGGAAAATGCTGCTCGAACTCAAAGTTAGTCCAGTCATCGAACCGATCCATCAAGCCCAAGCCATTTCTTATCTCAAGGTCACCGATGCCGACTTGGCTGTTGTCGCAAACTTTGGCGGCACGTCGCTTGAAGATGAACGACTGCCCAATTTTTTACGCGGCAGGCAACCGGAATTCAAATGGGATTGTCGCACCGTGCTTGACACGTTCCTCTATCCAGATTTGACAAGCGGGATTCTGCGCGTCTGTCATCGTGTCCACTTTGTCCTGGGACCGGGTTTCCTTCACCAGATCTATCGCCGCGCGACGATGATCGAATTGCGGCGTAGCCACCTTGCGTTCGAGTACATCAAACGGCTACCGGTCGAATACGAAGGACATGTCTTGGGCAGCAAGACACGCGGCTGATTTGGGTAGAGCGAAAAGTGTTGCTTGCCACGTTTGCATTGCGCGAAACAGATGCGACGATGGCAGAGTATCTCAAGGCGATAATGCGCCGTCTGGGCGTTCGTTTGGGTTTGTTAGCGAACTTTCATGATGTCAAGCTGGAAATCAGCGCTGTGCGTTTGAAGGAAAGCAACGAATAAGACGACAACGAATCGAGAAATAAGCAGATTGGATCAATTCGTTTGCTTTTCAATTCGTTTGTTTCTCAATTCGTTGTAGTGTTTGTGACCATGTCTCTCCGCGTCTCCGCCGTCCAACTTGCCTTCTCCTACGCGTCTTCACCGCAGGAATTCTTCGACCGCGTCGGCGCGCCGATTGAGCGCGCGGCGCGTGGCGGCGCGCAGTTGGTCGCGCTGCCCAATTACACCGGGCTGATGTTGCTAGGCGTTGGAAATCCAATCTCGGATGGATCGTTGCTGCTGGGCGATGTGGCGCGCGCGCGGGAATATACGGCAGTCGCCGCGATGCTCCACGCGGCTGCGCCGGCGATGCGCGAATTTTACACGAATCTATTTTCGTCGCTTGCCGCGCGCTTGCAAATCTTCCTTGCGCCGGGAACGGTCATCGAGAGCAGCGGCAATCGGTTGTACAACGCCGCGTACCTCTTTGCGCCGGACGGCAGAATCGTTGGCTCGCAGCGACAGACGCATCGCTCGCCGCGCGAGATCGGCTGGGGGCTGTCGCAGGGCGATGCGCTGACCGTGTTCAACATTGGCAGCGCGCGCGTGGGGTTCGTGATCGGCGCGGATGTGGAGCATCCCGAAGTCTCGCGCATTCTCGCGCTGCAGAACGCGAACCTCTTGATTCACGCGGCGGCGTACCCCGTCTGGCACGATGCCTACTTTCTGCTCGATCTCTGGCGCGAAGTTCAATCCAACCAAGTATTTGGTTTGCAAGCATGCCTCGTTGGCGGCGATTTCAAAGGCAAGTCGTCGGTCTATGCGCCGGTGGAAATGACCGACAACCACCACGGCATTCTCGCCCAAGCGATGAGCGCGGAGGGGGATGAAATTATCACCGCGTCGCTCGATTTCGACGCGCTGCAAACGACCGTGGACGGTTATTCGATCTTTAATTCTTTCAACTATGATTTCTACGCACGCGAATTTCCGGGCGTGTACCGAGGCAGAACGGCGTGAGTATTCAGGACTGGTTTGTGGGGCAAGCTGTTCGCGCGCTGCTGGCTTACAAATCGCGACCCGGCGTCATTCGCCGCGCGCTGGCGCGGCGGAAATACCCGCGCGCGCGAACGCCTTCGCCGGATGAAATCATCGTTGGCGTCGCGCAAATGCGGCTCGATTTGCTGGACGATGGCGTCGCGTTTGCGGACAAGTATTTCGATCTCGTGCGGCAGGCGGTCGAGCGCGGCGCGCAGTTGATCGTCTTTCCGGAATACGCGTGGCTGCCGATTCTGGGCTTGCTGCCGCCGGTGCGCGAGATGGCGGAGAAAAACGTTACGCTGCAAACTGCCGTGGAAGAACTCGCGCCGAACGGCGGCTTGACGATTGAGGGCGTTTTCCGTACCATTGCTCCGGCGGTCCGGCGGATTTTCGAGACCACCGGCAGCGAGGTTGCCAAACGGTTCGGGGTTTATCTGATGCCCGGCAGCGCGATGATCGCCGATCAACACGGGCAGCTTTACAACACAGCGTATCTGTTTGGTCCGGACGGATCGCTGATCGGGACGCAGCGCAAGCTGCACAAAGCCGCGATGGAACAAGGCTGGAACTGGATGTCAGTCGGCGATGAATTGAGCGTCTTTGAACTTGGATTTGCCAAGCTCGCGATGCCAGTCTGTATGGACCACACCTACTGGGAAACGGCGCGCGTCGCTGGTCTGCGCGGCGCGGACATTCTGCTCGATTTTTCGGCGGAGGAGAAGGGCAACGAGTCGTATATGGCGATGCGCGGCGTCGCGGCGCGCATCCAAGAAAGTTACGCGTACGGCGTGCAGGCGTACTGCGTGACGAAGCTGTTCGGCTTGAATTTCTGCGGACCCAGCAACATCGTCGCTCCACTGGGCGTGTGGGACGACGCGTCGGTTTTGATGGCGCAGACGAAGACCGCCGATCAAGAGGAAGTGATCGCGGCGAAGCTCGATCTCGCGCATTTGCGAAGATGGCGCGCCGCGCATCCGCGCGATTACAACGTCGCACTGTACCGTAAGTATCTGCCGAAGGCGTACACGGCGTACCGCGCGCGGGTTACCCAAGACGGAAAACGCAAGATGACGCCCGACCGGAGTGGCTGAATGAAATGGTTTGCCGGCAAGACAAATGAAATAAAGAAATTCTCCAGCGAGCAGCTTGTCAACGTCAATCTCTTTGACGGCGAGGCGTTCTTTGGACGATTGCTCTGCTTTTCGCGCGGGCAAGTCGTGCCGTACCACCGGCACGCACACAGGGACGAGTGCTTTGACGTGATCGAGGGCGAAGGCACGTTTTTGATCGACGGGCGCGAAATGCGCGGCGGACCGGGCACGATTCTGTACGTGCCGGCGAACGTGGAGCACGGCTTGCGGGCGGACGGGGCAGAGCAGTGGGTCGTCCGCGAGACGGTGCACGAGCGCGTGTACGCCGGACGCGCGGCGAAGATGGTGATGCGCGCCGCGCTCAAACGATTACCGGTGATCGGTGCGAGGTTCCGGAGTGGCTAGCGAGTTGCCGGCTCTCCGCGCGCTCAAAGCGCAGCCCTACTTCACGCCGCTCGGCGACGACGATCTGAGGCGATTGGCGCGCGCGCTGATCGAGCGCACGTACGAGAAGGGATCGGTCATCTTTCTCGAAGGCGAGCCGTGCCAGGGATTGTACATCGTCCGCGCGGGAAGCGCCAAGATTTACAAACTCTCGCCGGAGGGACGTGAGCAGGTCCTCAGCTATGCTCGCGCCGGCGATTCGTTCAACGAGGTTGCCGTGTTCGACGGCGGACCCAACCCGGCTAACGTCGTCGCGGCAGAGGCGACGACGGTGTGGATTGTGCCGCGCGCGGCGGTATCGGAATTGATTCAGGAGAACCCAGCGGTTGCGCTCGCGATCATTCAAAACCTGGGCGCGCGTCTCCGGCACCTCGTCGGTCTGGTCGAAGACTTGTCCCTGCGCCAAGTCAGCGCGCGGCTTGCCAAACTTTTGCTCGATACGGCGACCCAGGGCGAGCGCGCGCTGACACAGCAGGAAATGGCGGCACAGCTCGGGACGGTGCGCGAGATGATCGGAAGATCGTTAAGACAGTTGGAGACGCGCGGACTCATCAAGACCGAGCGCGGCAGGATCGTCATCTTGGATCGTGAGGGGCTGGAGAAATTGGTTTGAAAATCAACCTCCCGCAGGTATCAGCGCCTGCGGGAGGTTTTCGTCTAGTGAGACATTCCGGTCATATCGGCTTGCACGTTGCCGATGTTGAAGAATCCCATTGCGCCTCTGCTGGCGTCGGCGAACGAGTGAGTGACGAAGGGATACAGCCCCGCGTCAGGTATGGTTAGCTCAACCATGTAGCCGCCGCCGGGTGGAACGACGACCGTCTGCCGCCCATATTCGACGTTCTTCGGATTGCCGTCGGGATACGCCTTGTCGAAAATTGCCCCGATGACGTGGAAGGCGGAGAACTCGGACGGACCGGCATTGACGATCCAGAGGCGGATCAGTTCGCCGGGGTTGGCAGTCAGCGGATGATCTTTGTACTGGTTGGCATAGCCGTTGAAGACGGTGTAATCCGGTTGGACCGCCATCGCTTTTGCGCCGTCGTATTGATACGCGCCGTTGCTCCCCAACTTGGTGTAGAACTCGCCTTGCACCAAAACGTACTCGCGCGCGGGCGGCAGTCCATCCGCCGGCTCGACGATGATCGCGCCGTACATCCCATTGGCGATGTGGGCGATAACCGGCGGAGTGCCGCAGTGGTACATAAACACGCCAGGATAGTTCGCCGTCCAGGTGAAGGAGAACTGCGCGCCGGGCTTGACGGCTTGATAGTTCACGTTCCACGCCGTCTGCGCGGCGTGAAAGTCGATAGAATGCTCCATCGTGCTCTTGTTGACCAGAGTGAATTTTACCTGATCGCCCTGACGCACGCGCAGAATGGGACCTGGCACGGTACCGTTGAACGTCCACGTCTCGTACGGGACGCCGGGCGCGATCTCTGTCGTCTTGTCTTCCACCGTCAAGGTGATTTCCTTGACCTTGTCCGCCGACGCCGGTTTGGTCGACGCGTCGTACAGCGGGTGCGGCGCTTTTACCAACGGCACCGTCGGCGCGGCAGTGGGTTGCGCTGCCGCTTGTGCGGCTCCGCCACACGCGGTGGTCGTCGCAATCGCCGCCATCATCAGCACGACCAGTCCCAGCCATCGGAAAATACTTGTCTTCATCGTTTCTCCTCTCCTTTGAAAAGACGTGAATTCTTTTTTCGCGTTCATTCTATATCGCTTGGTTCCGGCGGGATGCGATTAAAGTCACATTCGGCGGCAAGTGAGACAAATATCACACGCGTCGGTGAGCGGCTGCTTCAGCGACAAAAGTCGCAGACGCACGCCGCAGTTTCCCGGATAATGATGACGGAATTTGATGTGTATGTTGAACTTGAATTGTTACGCGCTGTGCGGATTTACTCAACTGTGTCTCATCGCCTGCCCGAACAATCGTGTACTGGGGCAAGACGCGATTATTCTGTGCGCGCCTGAGCCAGCACCGCGGCGTCACGATGAACGACTGCGGATCGAATTTGCCACGCGCACAGCGCGCACCGCGCCGCCGCGCCGAAAGCGAGTGCGCAAATCGCGCGACTAACCAGTCCAGCCGAACGAACAGGCGCACCCATTGGGTGCGCCTGTTTTTTCGTTCGTTGTCTTCGCGGTTTGCTTGTGCTATAATTGCGCCGCTCCGCAGACCGTTCGTTAAACCCAAAGGAAAATGATGAATCGACGATTTCTGATCGCGCTGATCGCGATCTTGATTGTTTGCCTGTGCCTCGCCAGCGCCGCGACCGGCGCGCTGATTTTTGTCTCGCGCAGTCCAACTCTTCCGGTGGCGGTGGCAACCGCGCCGGCGACCGCGCCCGTATTCGCCCCCGCGCCGGTATCGCCATTCCCAGCAGAGACGCCGCTGCCGTCGATTTCCACGACGACCGCCGACGCGCTGCGTAACGCGCAGATTCCGGAACGCAATTTGTACGCTATCGTTCCGCGCTTGCGGAAAGACCTCGCGCTGTTGACGCCAGTGCCGACGCCGGTCGCGCGACCGCGCAAGGTGGGCGATCAAGACACTTTTTTTGTCGTGGACAATGCGACGACCGGCACGTATCGGACGATTACCGCCACGCTTCAGGTCGTGACGCCGCACGCGTACGACTGGGTCGAGAACGGCTTGACGGTGGACCTCGCCGCGCTGCAAAAAGCTGCCAACTTTTTCGAGCAATCGATCTATCCCACGGATCATAAATATTTCGGCAGCGAGAAATCGCCCGGACCGGACGGCGACGTTCACATCAACATTTTGAATACGCGCTTTCAGGACGCGGCGGGTTATTTCAGCAGCGAGGACACCTACCCGCGCTCGCTCGTGCCGTTCAGCAATCAGCGCAACATCATCTATCTCAATTTCGATGCGTTGCAGCCGAGCAACGATCAGTACAGCGCGGACAGCGCGCACGAATTCCAGCATCTCATCCATTCGTACGAGGCGCAGCACAAAGCCGGCTGGATCGATGAGGGGATGGGCGATCTCGCGATCAAGTTGAACGGTTTTCCGGTTCTTGGCGTGGTCGATACGTTCGGGCGCGACCCGGACACGCAGCTCGACACCTGGTCGGTCGATCCGCGCTCGTCCGCCGCGCACTATGGAGCGTCGTACCTCTTTTTCGATTACACCGCGCAGCGTTTCGGTCCTGATTTTACGCGCGCGGTCATTCACGCGCCCAGCGAAGGCATCAACGGCATCCAGGCAGTGCTCAACGCGAGCGAAGGTGGGATCAAGTTTGACGATCTGTTTGCGGATTGGGCGGTGGCAAACTATTTGAACGATCCATCGATCGACAACGGACGCTATGGGTACGCGAACGAGCCGACGTTCCACATCTCGCGCGAGCCGGTGCTGGGACAGTTTCCGATCTCGCGCACGATGTCGATGAGCGAGTACGCGACCAATTACTATGCGCTGGAACCTGCCGGCGGCGATGTGACGCTGTACTTTACCGGCACGACGACGCAAAAGCTTTTGCCAGTGAACGCGCATAGCGGCAAATGGATGTGGTACTCCAACCGCGCCGATCTTGCGGATACCACGTTGACGCGCTCCGTCGATCTATCAAACGTGACTAAAGCGACGCTCAGTTTTTGGGCGTGGTACGACATCGAAACGAATTTCGATTACGGCTACGTTGAGGCATCGACCGATGGCGGACTGACGTGGGATATTCTAAAGGGCAAGTACAGCTCCACCGAGAATCCGAACGGCGCGAGTTACGGTCCTGCGTACACCGGCCGCTCCGGCGTGACGGATAACCAATCGCCGGCGCAATGGATCCACGATCAGATGGATCTGACGCCGTACGCGGGCAAAAAGATTTTGCTGCGTTTTGAGTACATCACCGACGACGCGTACAACGCGCCGAGTTGGGCGATTGACGACATCTCAATTCCTGAAATCAATTTTTCTGACAACGTCGAAAGTAGCGCGAACGGCTGGGACGCCAAAGGTTTCATTCGCACCGATAATGTCTTGCCGCAGCATTTCACCGTGCAGGTCGTCGAGAAAGGCAGCGCGACCAACGTCGTCCGCGTTCCGCTGGACAGCCAGAACCACGGCAGTCTCACGCTGACCGGTTTCGGCACGACCATCACGGGCGCAGAATTGATCGTCAACGCGTTCGCGCCGACGACGACCGAGCCGACGCAGTACGAATTCGCGCTCGTGCCGAAATGAAAACGCAACCTCCCCGAGGTTGCAAAACCTGCGGGAGGTTCTACTGCCTCGTCAAGTTGAAATGATTCTATTTGTTGTGGGAACGTTCATCATTCTCACGTTCCTTGCGTGGGCGACTTTCCGGAGTGCAGCGTTTCTGCGCGAAACCCGGCCGACGTTCAATCTACTTTTGTTGCCGGCGGAGAATGTTCTGCGGCTTGTGTTGATTGGCGTGTGCGTTTGGCTCGCGCAATTCAGCGGACAGCCGTACGCGCGATTCGGGTGGGACGTGACGCAGCCCGCGCGCGATGTCGTCCTCGGCTTCGCGAGTGGAATCGGCGTGGCTCTGATTTTGCCACCACTCACGCGTTGGGTGGTCGCGCGATTTGGCGCGCGCGTGTACTCGCCGGCGGTCGTTCGCAGCATACTGCCGCGCAATCGCCGCGAGTGGCTGTTCGTTCCGCTCGCGCTGGTCCCTTCCGTCTTTCTCGAAGAATTGCTGTTCCGTTCGATGCTCCTCGGCGGTTTGGCGCTCGTCGCGCCGCCGGCGTTGCTTGCCGTCGTCTGGTCGATCCTGTTCGGCGCGATGCACGTACCGCAGGGCGCGTTGGGAGTGGTGATCGCCGCGGCGCTGGGCATGATCTTGTCGGTTATGTTCCTGGCGACCGCGAGTTTGCTCGCGCCGCTGATCGCGCATTACGTGATCGATGTGCTGCAATTGGCGTGGGCGTCGAGGGATAAATCTTGGCTGGAGAGTTATGAAGCAAGCACAAGCGGTCATTCTTGATTTGGATGGATTGATGATCGATAGCGAGCCGGTGCATCAGCGCGCGTTCGAGGAACTGCTCGCCCGGCATGGCATCGATCACGAATTCACAGTGGAAGAGTACGGACGACATTTCGTTGGCATTCCGGTGAAGGAGAATGCGGAATGGCTGGTTACGCACTTCGGTTTGCGGGGCGCGCCGGAGGAATTGCTTGCCGAGCGCGAGGCGATTTACGAATCACTGCTGGAAGATTCGAGCAATCTGGTTCCGATGCCCGGCGTATTCGCGCTGCTGGATGCTCTCCGCGCGCGCGGATTGCCGCTAGGCGTCGCGTCTGGCTCGCCGCGCGGGCAGGTGGACACGATCTTGCGCGGGCTGAAGATCACGGACCGGTTCCGCGCGGTGGTCGCGGGGGACGATGTGCCGCATACCAAGCCCGCGCCGGACGTGTACCTGCGCGCGGTGGAGCAGCTTGGCGTCGCCCCGGCGCGCTGCGTCGCGATTGAGGACAGCGCGACCGGCATCACCGCCGCCAAAGCGGCGGGCTTGTACGCCATCGCGGTGCCGAATCGGTACACCGCGCACCAGGATTTGCGTGCGGACGTACAGGCGGAGAGTCTCGACCAGGTCTTGCCATTATTGGTTGGCTAGTCAAGCGGCTCAGGTAGAAATGAAAACGCGCGAGGTGTGATGCTCGCGCGTTTTGAATTGGACACCGTTATCTACCCAATCATTCCTATCTGTTTGGAACGTAATATTCAATTCTCACATACAAGAAATTAGAATATTTCTTCTTGACTGCAAGATAGTTTGTTTGTGTCCTCCAATTCCAGACATACCTGCCATCTCCGCCATAATAACTGATATTCAGAAATTCGTGAGCACCTCTTACGAATACTCTATCATCCTCGTATTGATCTTCCTGCTTTTTCCAACCCGAGGCTTGAAGCTGCTGGGTATACAAATCGAGGGCTTGACGCGCCGAAAGGGATGTACCCAACAGAAGATAGCGGCGCCCAACCGCAGTACAATCCTCGGAAAGGAAAGAATCATCTTGCGAGTCGACTTGTTCGATTCCTTCAATGCGCGGAAGTTGGCTGAAGGTAGACAAAACTCCAGCCCCTGCCTCGCCAGTTCTTTTGTCGAAGAATGTTCTTGCAGCAAAGTCAGATGATATACTCACAGCAAGAACGACAATGAACGTAGTTGCGACATGTTCCCAGGCCCTTTGATGGCTCGTAGGCTTCTTCACGCACCATACAAGCACCAATGCGGCTACGAGCGTTGAAAAGAGAGGGTAAAAGCAGAGCCAGGTACTTAGCCAACTCTCGAGCGAGCAGTATTTATCAAACATTGGCCATTCTCGTTGGGCGACCTGGCTGAGATTGGGTGATTTCCCACACTCCGCGTGTGGAAAACAAAACTTTGACTACGAGATGTCTCGACCTCTTCGCTCTGCTTACATTTTACAGCGAACGACACCGATGGTCAAACGAAGAGACTTTCCAGGTCTCTGAGACCTGGAAGGTCTATGTTGTTTCCGCCGTCAAATCGTACTCCATCGCCTGCGTGATTTTCACGCGCACGAATTCGCCGGGCGGCAGCTCGCCCTGGACGATGACGACGCCATCCACCTCCGGCGCGTCGCGGTACGAGCGCGCGATGCTCACACCGTCGCCCGCGCCTTCGATCAGCACGTCGAGTTCTTTGCCGATCCATCGCCGGTTCTTGGCGAACGAAATCTTTTGCTGGAGCGCCATTGCTTGATCGCGGCGGTGCTTTTTTGTTTTCGCGGCGACCTGATCCGGCAGCAACGCCGCCGGCGTCCCCTCCTCCGGCGAATACTCGAACACGCCGACGCGGTCGAATTGCTGCTCGTCCAAGAATTCGAGCAGCGCGTTGAACTCTTCGTTCGTCTCGCCGGGAAAACCAACAATGAATGTCGTGCGAATCGCAAGGTCGGGCATTGCCGCGCGCAGCGCGTCCAGCATCTGCCGCGTGACGACGAGGTTCGGGCGCTTCATCCGTTTGAGCGTTTCCGGATGCGCGTGTTGGAGCGGTACGTCGATATAGTGCAACACTTGCGGATAGCGCGCCATCGTCTCGATCAGGCGCGGCGTGACGTGACCGGGGTACGCGTACATCAGCCGCAGCCAACGCAAGCCATCCACTTCGGTGCACAGTCTTTCGGTGAGCGTCGCGAGTAGATCGCGCTTGCCCCAGTCCCAATATCGCGATTTCTCGCCTGTGTCGGTTGCCACCGGAATGGTGAGCGAATCGGTCGGCGAGAAATCGCGACCGTACGCCGTCGTGTCCTGCGCGACCAGCACGATTTCCTTGACGCCGTGCGCGACGAGATCGCGCGCCTCAGCAATGACCGCGTCCATCGGTTTGGAGCGATGTGCGCCTTTGATCGCCGGAATGATGCAGAACGTGCAGGGGCGGTCGCAGCCATCGGCGATTTTCAGGTACGCGCTGGGACCGCGCGGCGCACGCGGCAGTTGTTCGACCACGGAACGCGCGGAGAGCTGGTCGAGCGGCAAATCGGCATACGCTTCCGTCAGCCAATCGCGCGGCGCGTGTCCGTCGTTCGCTTGCAGATATTGGATCAGGCGCGGCATCGCCAGCCACTTGCCCGCGTCGATCACGGCATCGACCTGCGCCACCTCGCGCTGCACCATTTCCCCGTAACGCGAGATGAGACAGCCCGCCGCAATTAACAGTTGACCATCGTGTTTTTGATCGCCCAGGTCACGCAGCGCGCTCAGCGATTCCTGACGCGACGCCTGCAGAAATCCGCAGGTGTTGACGATCAGCACGTCCGCATCGTCCGCGCGCTCCGACGCGGCAAAGCCAGCGCGGTCGAGCAGCGCGCCGATGCCATCAGAATCGGCGACGTTCTTGGCACAGCCGAGAGTCGTCAGAAAATATTTCATTCGGGATTCTTTCTATTCGACATGATCCGGTAAAAAGTTCTGTCCACGAAGAGCACGAAGGAAAAGACAAAAGTTCCGTGTCCTTCGTGGATGAAGCTTGGTTCGTTTACTGGGTCGGACTTGCCGGAACGAAGAAGGAAATAAAATTCTTGCCCGGCGTCCGTGAGCGAATCAATTTTTCCTGACCTTGCGGATAGGTCTCCCGCAACAATGCCAGGTTGGCTTTGTCCTCTGGGTTCAGGATGAACAAGAGATTCGTCGACGGTTCGGTAATGAAATCGGCTGCCTGAAGCGAGAAATTCTTCCATTCAATGTCGCCAAGATTGATGGCGACAGCGCGTCCATCGATCCAGTACGGGTAGCCGATAAAGTACGCATGCTGCAAATCGCCGACGCTGTGGGCGAAATCGCGAATCACTGCGGCGACTTCGGATGAATTTTGCGACGATTCGCGGTACGATAGGTCGTAATCGACAAAGTACCACTGATAGTTCAGCGCGATCACCGGCGTAAGCACGATGGCAACGGCGAGCGCGCCGAAGGCGGTCCGACCGCGCCAGTCCGCAAACGCTTGTTGCATCGCGCGCCACCAGTGCGCGACCGGCAGCGCGATCAGAATCGCAGCGAACGGAATCGCGCCGCTGATCCGCACCAGACTGGGATTCTCGCGCGGGAACGCAAATGCGAGCGCGCTGGGCAGTACCAGCGCGATGAACGCGCCGAGCAAATACAGGTACGCCGTTTTGCGGCGGCGCACGAGTTGATATACCGCGAATGCCACGCCGAGGACGAACAGCGCGCCGCTCACCGTGTCGAACGTTGGATCGTAAGGGATGTTGGTGGGCCAGACTTCGTCGCCGCGCCAGTTGAACGCCAGCGCGAGGTTCGCGAGGTTATGCGCGAAGATGACGGCGACGTTGCCTTGCACCGGCTGTTCGACGCTTGCGACGCGCGTCAGGGCGCGGTACCAGAACATTTCCGGGAAATCGAGCGAGTAGCGCAGCAGCGGCATAAAGACGACGAGCGTGAGCGCGAACATCAAACCGACGTTCAACGCAAATCGTCGCCAGTCCAGCCGTCGCCATCCATCGAAGATCAGCCACGCCGCGCACCACGCTACCGCGAGCAGCGGCGCGTCGCGCGAGGGAATGTAACCGTACAGCCCCGCGCCCAGAACGAGACCGGCGAGCAAATAATCGTTGCGATTTTGGTATTTCAGCGCGCGCCAGAGAAAATAGAACGATAGCGCGGTGAAGAACGGCGTGAGCGGATAGCGCAATCCCATTCGGCTGATGGCGATGGGCCAATGCAGCGTCGCGACGAAAAACGCCGCTAGCACGCCCACCGCATCGCCGAACATTTCGCGCGCGAGCAAGAACGTCGCCGGTATCGTTAGAAAGCCGATGAACGCCGTTCCAAGTTTCAGAGTAATGTGCCCGAGCGGCAGCCCAGCCAGTGCGATGAGCAACGCGTTCTCATAGAACTGGAGCGGTTCGCGGCCCGTGTTGCGGACGAAGAAAACCGGTCGATGCCCCTGAAGAATATCGTTGATGTCCAGCAGTTTCTCGGCGTGGTCGCTGGTCATTTCCGCCGGCGTCGCGTCGATCCGGTAAAAGTAAAAGAACACGCCGAGTGCCAGCACGGCGATCAGCGCGAGCGCGGTCCAGCTCAAGCGCAGCGTTACGCCGGCGCGCGGCTGACTCCACCGCGCGCGGATCGCATCGCGCCATTGGGCGAGCGTTTTCTCCGGCTGCCAGAACGCGGCGAGAAAGCAAGCCATGCTGGCAAACCACGCGGCGACGCCGATAGGCGTGAACTGGTACTCGACCACATCGTTGACGGTGAACGAACTGTCCGCGTTGAGTGTGAATGCCAGCACCGCGCCGACAAGACTTGCAAGAATGAGCGCGGCACGCCACGCGGTAAGTCGCCACGGCGCGGCGCGTGCCGCCGGCGCGGTGGGCGCGTCGCGCTCCGTCGGCATCCACAGCGCGAGCACGACCGCCGTGGCGTACAGCAGCAGCGCGACCGGGACTGATCGGAGATTCAAAGCCCATTGCCCGACGACGACAAGGATGATGGCGAGAACGATGCGGATCGGCTGGGCAGTTTGGCGCAGGGTGTTCATTCTGGCGATTAGAGCGGGAACGACGACTGCCGTTTGTGTTCTGCCGAACGTTCCCTACATCCGAGCGGCGTAGAGCAATCCCAGATTACGATGAGCGGGATTTTCGGTACAAGTCACCCGGAACCCGTTCCGTTTAAAAAAGCGAACCAGGTCATCGTGCGAAAAAGCGGTCACGCCGTCGTGATATTCAAGGCAGATGTTCTGGATTTTCTCCAGCGTCGCCGGACTGGCATTGAAGAAAATGCCGTACTCTGCACCCTCGCAATCCATCTTCATATAATCGCAGCGCGACAGCGTGGGCGCGGAAAGAAGTTGGTCGAGCGTAATGCTGGATACCTCGATTGCGTGCGCCTCCGGCGCGCCAACGGTCGTTTGCTGCACGGCTTCGGACGAGACGGCGCGGAGCTGCATCGACCCGCTTTGCGCGCCCACCGCAAGCGCGAAGGGCTTGACGTTTTCGATATGATTGAGCCGCAGGTTCTCGCGCAAGAGTTGGAACGACTCTGGAAATGGCTCGTACGCGTAGACGGTGCTGCGCGGGTGCGCTCGCGCGGCGCTGACGGCGAAATCGCCCAAACCCGCGCCGATGTCGATGATCGTCCAGCCGTCTTGGATCGCTGCGCCCGCGTTTTCGTATTGGCGGTCGAGGCATGCTTCCTTCAGCACCCAGAGGTCCATCCACGTGCGAACTCGAAAGCGCAATCCATTTTTCAATTCGATGACGACGGGCGGCGATGCCAAGCCAAGAAATATGCTCAACATCGTCCGCCGATTTTTGATGCCGAGGAAGAGGGTTGGAATCGATGAAAGGTAATAGAGCCAGCGCGAGAGGAGCATCAATTGTCCAGGTCAGTGGGCGGCGCGCTTAAAAAGGCGTCAGGGTTGCCGTCGGAGTGGGATTGATCGGCAGCGCGCTGGGAGTCGATGTGGCGGCGGACGGCGCGACCGGCGCAACGCTGAGCGGTATGCCCTTGTCGTTCAGCGTCCACTGTCGTTCCATCACCTTCAACTCGGCAAAATTCCGCGCGCCGAACCACTTGGGGTTGCCGTTGAACGCCAGCGTCGCGCCTTTGGGATTTTCGACGCGCACGTACAGCGTATTCTTCGCGGTCCATGAACTGGATTGCCCTGGCGACATCGGACCGTTGAATACTATCACGCCGTCGATGCCGACTTGAAGCGTGATCGGCTGGGTGACTGTGACGTCGAGATTCAGCCCGGTCGTCGCGCCCGGCGTGCGCGGCGGCGGTGCTTGCGGCGTTGCGGTTGCGCTGTCAGCGGGCGGGACGAATGGCGCAGCGGTGACTGCCAGAGTGGGTATGTTGGTCGGCGTAGCGCCAGGTTGCGCCGTCGGCGCGCGAGTGGCAGGGACGCGCGTTGGCGTGCGCCCGGCAGTGGCAAGCGAAACAGCAGCGGGACCCAATCGCGCGACCGCGAAAACCGTTCCGGCGAGACAGACCAGAACGATCGCGATGGCAATTGCGAGAATTACCGGGAAGGGAAGCCCGCGTCGCGTGATGTGAGCGAGAAAGGGAGGTATGGTTGTCGGTTGCGCGGCTGGCTCGGCACGTGACAAAGTTTCGGGCGGCGCAAGCGTTTCTGGCGGCAGCGCCGGAGGCGGCGTTGGTTTCGCCGGCTCGACCGGCGGCATCTTCGGTGGCGGCGCGCTCGCGGCAGTGGGTGTCGGCGGCGGTTTCGACGGGGACGGTTTGATCGGTTCCGGAAGCGTAGCCGGCGCAGGCGGCATCGTCGGCGCGGCTGCCTTTCTCGGCGGGGTCGGCGGTAGCGTGGGCGGTGGCGGAACTGCCGGCGCGAAATCGGCGACGTAGAGATCGAGCATTTCCTGCGGATCGACGCCGAGGTAGTTGGAATAGGACCGAATCAAGCCGCGCAGAAATGGCTCCGGCGGCAGGCTTGCGAAATCGCCTTCCTCCAGCGCCTGAATCACATTCGCGCGGATGCGCGTATCGATTTCGACCTGAAGCGGAGAAATGCTGCGCGTCTCGCGCGCTTGGCGTAAGCGTTCACCTAAAAGAGACATCGCTTGGACTATATAACGGCTATATTGAAAAGTCAAATCCCGCGTCTTGTCGGCGCGCCCGGGTTGTGCTATAATCCACTTGCTCCGATAATGCGAGTGGAGGATCGATTGGCAAAGCCAAGTACGGCAAGCACGGGTCTGCGAGTTATTGTTTTTCTATTGATTGCTCTTTTTGTTTGCGGCGGAGTTTTCTTCGGTTACCAAATCTACGACACGGTGCGTCAAGCGGTGTTGACACTGGGACTACCGGACATTGGCAATTTACCGTCGCTCGCTATCGGCGCGCAGCCGGCGAATGCGAGTCTGCCTAATATCGCGGCGGGCGAGCGCGTCAACGTGCTGTTTCTGGGGATTGACCGGCGACCGACGGAAAAATGTCCATGCCGCACCGACGTGATGATGCTGGCGACGCTCGATCCCAAGACCAACACTGCCGGCTTGGTCACCATTCCGCGCGATCTGTATGTACCGATTCCCGGCGTCCATGAGGATCGCATCAACACGGCGATGTTTTACGGCGACTTGTACAAGTACCCGGGCGGCGGTCCGGCGCTGGCAAAGAAAACCGTCGAGTACAATCTGGGTCGCCGCGTCGACTATTACGTGCTCGTCGATTTCGGCGGCTTTCGCAAAGTTGTCGACACGCTCGGCGGGATTGATATTTGTGTACCGAAAGCCATCGACGATCCGACGTATCCGGATATGAACTATGGTTACAAGCCGATTCACATCCCGGCGGGCTGCCAGCACATGGACGGCGACGTTGCGCTGGAGTACGCGCGCTCGCGGCACCAAGACAGCGATTTCGGGCGATCCAAGCGGCAGGTCCAAATTCTTTTGGCGCTCCGCGACAAGGCGCTGCGGCTCGATCTGCTGCCCAAATTGCCCACGCTGATTCCGACGATGTGGAACACGTTTGAAACCGATATGAGTCCGCAAGTCGTGCTGGCGCTAGCGGCAGCGGCATCCAAGGTCAAGACCGAAGACATCAAGACCGCCAGTATCGACCAGACGATGACGGTGGAGTTTGTCACGAACGCGGGCGCGGACGTGCTGTGGCCCGATCGCGCCAAGATCGGGCAGTTAATGCAGGAAGTGATTCCGACGGACAATACAACGACGAATCCGTCCGCCCAGCTCGCGCAAGAAGCCGCGCACGTGTTAGTATTGAACGGTTCCAAGACGCCGCTGGCGGCGGAGCATACCGCCCAGTACTTGCAAGCGCAAGGATTCCAGGTCACCGCGTACGGCAACGCCGACCGTTTTGATTATCCCAATACGGTGTTGATCGATTACACCGGCAACAAGAATGCGACGATCACTGCGCTCGCCAACATTTTTCACGTCGGACCTGAAAATATCCGGCGAGTCACGGATGTCAAGACGAGCGCAGACATCAGCGTCATTCTGGGCGCAGACTGGACGCCGCCGGCAACCACGACGCCGTAGACGCAGGAGCTGAGTACAGAAATAGCCAAGCCGACCTCACACGCAGGTCGGCTTGTTCATTTGCTGCGCGTCCCGCAACAGACCGGCGCAAGGGTCAGCTCGCCGGCAGCGTGAAATGAAAAGTGGAACCCTTGCCTTCCACGCTTTCCGCCCAAATTCTGCCGCCGTGCCCCTCGACGATGTGCTTGGCAATCGCCAGTCCCAAGCCCGTGCCGCGCGCCTCGCCCTGTCCGCGTGAACGGTCTACCTTGTAAAATCGCTCGAAGATGCGCGGCAGGTCGCGCGCCGGAATGCCGGTGCCGCTGTCTTCCACCTGGATTTCGATATTGTCGCCGGCAGCAAGCGCGCGCACGGCGATTCGTCCGTTTGCCGGCGTAAACTTGATCGCATTGTGCAGGAGGTTACTCAGCACACGGCGCACGCCATCTGGGTCGGCGAGCGCGCGCGCCGCCGGCGATGCCTGCGCGTCGATCACAATCTGCTTGCGCCGAATCTGCGGCTGAAGCAGCTGGACGACTTGGTCGATCAACTCGGCGATGGGCACATCCACGAGCTTGATCGGCATTTGCCCCGATTCAATCAGTGCCAGGTCCATCAATTCCGTCGTCAATTGGTGCAGCGCGTCGATCTGTCCACGCATTTTGCCGAGCCACTCGTTCGCGGCGGCTGGATTCTGCTGGATTTCGTTCGCCACCGTATCGACGAGCAATCGCAGCGTGGCGACTGGCGTTCGGAGTTCGTGCGAAATATTGGCGACGAACTCGCGGCGCACTTGACCCAGTCGCTGCAACTCGGTGACCTCGCTGATGCCGATCACCGCGCCGCACGACGAATCCGCGGCGCACGCGCGCACCGTGACCTGGAATGCGCGTTCGTCGTTGACGACGCTTTGCGACAATAGCTCGGCGCGTCCCGCCAGAATCTCCGCGACGAGCGGCTGCACCTGCAAGCCCCACGCGATCTCGCCGAACGAACGGGCGTCACCGGTCAGGTTGAGCAAGCGCCGCGCCGATTCGTTGATGAAAACGATTTGCTGTTTGGCGTCGATCAGGATGATCCCTTCGCCGATGCTGCGCGTTACCAGATCCCACCGCGCGCGCAGCTGGTTCGATTCATCGCGCGCGCGGTCGCGCTCGCGCCTCACGGTCTCTGCCTCGCGTTGCGTCGCCTGCAAGTGTATCCACAGGACTCGGGACAGAACGAGCAACGCGGCGAGGATCGCCGCGCCAATCAGCCACTCCATTGCGTTTCAACCTTCAAACCGATAGCCAATACCGCGCACCGTTTCGATGCGGCGCGGGCTTGCCGGATCGTCTTCGATTTTTTCGCGCAGCCAGCGGATGTGAACGTCCACCGTCCGAGTGTCCCCGCCAAAATCAAAGCCCCAGACGCGCTGCAAGAGCAAGTCTCGCGTTAGCACCGCGCCCTTGTGCCGAATCAGTTCTGCCAGCAAATCAAATTCTTTCGGCGCGAGGTTGAGCTGCTGGTCGGCGCGGTAGGCGCGATGTCCAACCAGGTCTAGCGCGAGATCGCCCGACTCGAGTTTGGTGCTGGGTTCGCGGTGTCCGCGCCGCAGCACCGCGCGCAGGCGCGCCAGTAGTTCACCGAGCGAAAACGGCTTGACGATATAGTCGTCCGCGCCGCTGTCCAGCCCGACGATGCGGTCGACCTCGCCGCTGCGTGCGGTTAGGAGCACAATGGGCACATCGGTCTCGTGGCGCAGCGCGCGGCACACGCTCAGCCCGTCGAGTTCAGGCAGCATAATATCGAGCAGAACGAGGTCGGGCTTGCGCTCGCGCGCGAGGTCTAGCGCGGCGATGCCGCTGCTCGCTTCGATCACCGCATAACCTTCGCGCGTGAGATTGTAGCTGAGCGTTTCGCGCATCGTTTGATCGTCTTCGACAATCAGCAGTTTGGTCATACGTGTATCTGGAGCAATGATTCTTTGAGTAATTCGCGTAGGCGATCTTCTATGGCATCCGCCGTGTGATGGAACGCGGCGAGTCGTTCGACAACGTCGCCGGGCGCGGCGGCAGGATCGGGCAGCGCCCAGTGTAGACGCCTAGTGGCGCGCAGAAAAACCGGGCAGACCTCTTCCGCGCACAGCGTAATCGCGTAATCGAAATAGTCGTCCGCAAATTCGACGACGCTCTTGGAGCGTTGCCGTGAAATGTCGATGCCGCGTTCTTGCATCGCGCGAATCGCGAGTGGATGTACGGACGACGGCTCGCTGCCAGCGCTGAACACCTGAGCGCGGTCTCCCGCCATCGCGCGCAACAATCCCTCTGCCATCTGCGACCGCGCGGAGTTGTGGACGCACAAGAATAACACGCGGATCATTGTCGCTCCTGGTAACTCAAGTCGCCGGTCGCTCGATGTTCAACTCTTCGAGTTGTCCGGTTGCCGCGTAGATCACGCGCTCGCCGATGTTCGTGATCCGGTCGCCGATGCGTTCCAGATTGTGCGCGGCGAAAAGCAGGTTCAGCGCGCGGTTGACGGTGCGTGGGTCTTGCATCACATAGGTCAACAGCTCGCGAAAGATTTGCTGGTAGAGATTGTCGATCTCGTCATCGCGATTGCACACCGCGCGTCCCATCGCCGCGTCTTTGCGCGAGAACGCGTCGAGCGATTGGTTGAGCATCGACTGCGTGATCTCTGCCATCCGCGGAATATCGATCAGCGGCTTGAGCAGCGGCTCGTCGCCCATGTGGATCACGATTTCGCCCAGGTTCTTGGAGTGGTCGGCGATGCGCTCCAGCTCGATGGCGATGAGCAGAATCGAAATGATCTCGCGCAGGTCGCTCGCCAGCGGCTGCTGCGTCGCGATTAATTCGTAGCACTGCTCTTCGATGCTGTAGCGAACGCGATTGATCTCGGCGTCGTGCGCGATAATGGCTTGCGCCAGCGCGCGGTCGCGCGTCTTGAGCGCGTTCACACCCTCGCCGATCGTGCGCTCGGTGTCCATTCCTAGCTGAAGCAGCTGATTTTTGAGATTGGCGAGTTCGCCGCCGAAAGTATCGCGAGGCATTCTCAACTCCATTTCAGACGCGCAGGATTCACGTCACAAATCACGCTGCGCGTTTCCTTTATCCGAACCGTCCGGTAATATAATCTTCCGTTTCCTTCTGGTGCGGATTGGTAAAGATTTCTTTCGTCGGACCAAATTCTACGAGTGTGCCGGCGCGCTGCGCGTTCATGTTCATAAACGCGGTGAAATCGGACGCGCGCGCGGCTTGCTGCATGTTGTGCGTCACAATAACGATGGTGTACTCGTCACGCAATTGGTGCATCAATTCCTCGATCTTGTACGTCGCGATTGGGTCGAGCGCGGACGCTGGCTCGTCCATCAAAACCACTTCCGGCTCAACCGCGAGCGCGCGCGCGATGCACAGTCGTTGCTGCTGTCCACCCGAAAGCGCAAATCCGCTTTCGTGTAATTTCTCCTTGACCTCATCCCACAACGCCGCCGCGCGCAGCGATTTTTCGACAATCGCGTCGAGGTCGGCGCGATGGTTGACGCCGAGCAAACGCGGACCGAACGTGACGTTGTCGTAAATCGATTTTGGAAATGGGTTGGGACGCTGAAACACCATACCGACGCGCCGTCGCACGTCCACCACGTCGACGTTCGGCGCGTAAATGCTCTCATCGTCCAGCAGCACGTCACCCTCGACGCGCGCGTTGGGCACTAGATCGCCCATCCGATTCAACGTTCGTAGCAGCGTCGATTTGCCGCAGCCGGACGATCCAATAATCGCGGTGATGCGGCGGTCGGGCACGTCCAGACTGACGTCGGCGACGGCGCGAAACGCGCCGTAGTAGAAATTCAAATTCGTCACGCGCATTTTTACCGTGGTCGTGGGCGCATCGGCGGTTTCGTTGCTCGCCAGCGCGCGGGTGAATATTCTCAGCGATTGATTCGTAGACATTTTTCGATGGTCTCCATCAAGCCAGACGCAGTCGCCGCGTGCGCCACCACGTCAGCAAACGCGCCGCGATGTTCAAGCCGAGTACCGCTGCGATCAGCACAAACGCGGTTGCCCACGCTTTGGCGTGCCAGTCCTGGTACGGCGAAATCGCGTAGACAAAGATCGTCTGCGGCAGCGTGGCGATCGGCTGGCTGAGGTCTGTGTTGAAAAACGGATTGCCGAACGCGGTGAAGATCATCGGCGCGGTTTCGCCGGCGACGCGTGCGATGCCGAGCATCACGCCGGTGACAATGCCGTTCAGCGCGGCAGGCAGCAGCACTTGAAGCGAGGTCTTCCAGTTCGACGCGCCGAGCGCTAGCGATCCTTCACGCAAATTACGCGGCACCAGTTTGAGCATTTCTTCCGTCGTCCGCAGCACCGGCGGCACCATAATGACCGCGAGCGCGACGCTGCCGGCGAGCGCGGAGAAATGTCGCTGCGGTAGAACGACGAGCGCGTACGCGAACATTCCGACGACGATGGTCGGCACGCCGGACAGCACGTCGGTGCTGAAGCGGACCAGGACGCCGAGCGGCGTGTTCGGATGATCGGCGACATAGAGCGCGGCGACGAGACTGATCGGAATCGCGATGAGGCACGCGATGCCGACGACGATGAGCGAGCCGACCAGCGAGTTGACGATGCCGCCGCCCGGCACGCCGACCGGCGTCGGCAGCTGTGTGAAGAAATCCACGCTGAGGTAACGACCGCCTTCCCGCGTGATGTAAACCACGATCCAGACCAGCGGGATGATCGCGAACAGCGTCGCCAAGCCGGTCAGCGAGAGCATCAGCGTGTTGATAAATTTGCGGCGGGCGTAGCGCGTGCGGCTCGCGCGCAGTGACATTGCCTGGCTCATACGCGCGCCTCCGTGGTCGTGCGCCGCGCGACGCGCCAGATCAGCAAGCGCGCGATCAAGTTCAACAACAGCGTGATGGCAAATAAAACGAGCGCGATTTCAATCAGCGCTTGCAGATACAGCGGATAGGTCGCCTCGGTGAATTCGTTGACGATGAGACTTGCCATCGTGTATCCCGGATGCAGGATCGACGCCGTCAAGTCGAGGTTGTTGCCGATCAGCATGGTGACGGCGATCGTTTCACCCAGCGCGCGTCCCAGCCCTAGGATCACCGCGCCGAGGATGCCCGACAGACCATACGGCACGAGCACTTGCGAAATCATTTCCCAGCGCGTCGCGCCGAGCGCGAGCGCGGCTTCGCGCTGCGCGCGCGGAATCGCCAGAAAAACGTCGCGGCTGACCGCGCTAATTGTCGGCAGGACCATGATCGCGAGGACGAGCGACGCGGCAAAGCGGCTCGGTCCAAAGACGGGACCCTGGAATAACGGGATAAATCCAAGCCCTTGGTTGAGCGCGTCCGCAATCGGCTTGACAAAGATGGGAACAAAGACGAACAATCCCCACAGTCCGTAGACCACGCTCGGCACCGCGGCGAGGAGTTCGACGAGAAACCCGAGCGGTTGGCGCAGCCAGTCTGGCGCTAACTCAGACAGAAAGATCGCGATGCCCAGTCCGACGGGCACGGCGAGAACGAGCGCGAGCAGTGCGCTTTGCAGCGTGCCGTAAATGAACGGCAGCGCGCCAAAATTCTGCGCGACCGGATTCCAATCTTGACCGATCAAGAATCCCCAGCCGAATTTGTCGCGCGACAGCGCGGAGGTGTTCCACAGCTGCAGTCCGATCGCGCCGACGGTGACGACGACGATGAGCGCGGCAAGAATGGTTAGTGCGCGGAAGATCGTGTCGCCGTGTTCCAATCGACGTGTCAGAGTCTTCCAGCGAGAAACCCCAGCGTTTTTCTTCGCCTGAACGATGACTGACATTTTGTCCTCAAACGCGAGAAAAGGGAGCACGCCTGCGCGCGCTCCCATTATACCACAGGTATTTGTCTACAACGGTTTGCCGTTGCAGGTGATCTGTCCCAATTTGCTCAAGACTGCCGTTCTCACCGCATCGGGCAGCGGAATGTATTCCAGTTCCGTCGCGTACTGGGTCCCGCTGCTCCACGCCCACTTTAGGAACGCGGTGAGCTTTTGCGCTTTGGCGCAATCGGTCTGATTCATATACACCAGGATGTAGGTGTATCCTGAGATGGGCCACGAGGTTTTGCCGGGAGCATCTACAATCGAGATCGCGAGCTTGTCGCCCATATCGGTGCCAAAGTCCGCCATCGCCGATTGCACCGCGGCGGTTGTCGGTTGAACGTAGTCGCCGGACTTGTTCTGCACCAAGCCGTACGTCAATTTGTTCTGCAACGCATACGCCAGTTCGATGTAGCCCAGCGCGCCTTCGTTCTGCGCGACGACGCCAGAGACGCCCTCGTTGCCCTTGCCGCCCAAGCCGACGGGCCACTGCACCGAGGTTGAGTTGCCAACTTGCTGTTTCCAGTCCGCGCTCACCTTCGAAAGGTAATCGGTAAAGATGAACGTAGTGCCGGAGCCGTCCGAGCGGTGCACGACGATAATGTCCTTGTTCGGCAGCTTGATGTCCGGGTTAGCTTGCGTCAGCACTGGGTCGTTCCACTTTTTGATTTTGCCGAGATAGATGTCGGCGAGCGCGGTGCGCGGGAACTTGATCGTCGCCGTGATCGGATTGCCATCGGTGTCTTTCAAGTTGTAACTGGGCACGATCGCGCCGGCGACGGTGGGAAACATTTGCAATCCCGGCGCGGCTTGCAACTGGCTATCGTTCAGAATCGCGTCGCTCGCGCCAAAGTCAACCGTCTTGGCGGTGATCTGCGCGATGCCGCCGCCGGAACCGATGGCTTGGTAATTGAATTTGACGGTCGGGTCGACGGTGGCGTACTGGTAGAACCAGCGCGAGTAGAGCGGGTACGGGAACGTACCGCCCGCGCCGTTCACGGTGAGCGCGCCGGACGCGGCAGGACTGGTGGGCGCGGCGACGACGCCACCGCTGGCGGGCGTTGCGGCGGGCGCGCTGGTTGGCGCGGTGATGGGCGCGGCGTTTGACGCGCACGCGCTGACGATGACCGCGAGCGCGAGAATGACGCCGAAAGCGATCGCGGTTTTGAGCTTGAACATTTTTCTCCTCCCGAGAAAATAGATTCTTTCGATCAGTAATATCTTGATCATGGCGAGATCACTAATTCCAAACTTGCTGGAACTGCATCGGCAAGGGACGGTCCCAATCCAACCAGGAAGGCACGGCGTCTTCCATAGCGATTTCGGCGATGAGCTGTTCCACGCGGCGACAAATTTGATCGCGGAGCTCGCGCACCTGATCTAACGGCTTGCTCGCAGGATCGTCAAAATCCCAGAGGCGAATGCCGTTATGCACGCGCGGATAAATCCCACTTTCCATGAAAACGACGATGTCGGCTTGGTCTAACATTCGCTGCGTGACCGGTTTGGGCGATTTGTTGCTGAGGTCGACGCCTTGTTCGAACATCACTTGGATCGCGCGCGTGCTGATTCGTTCGGCAGGCAGAGTGCCGCACGAAATTGCCTTGCCCCGCATTCCTGCCAGACGATTGAACCACGCTTCGGCGATTTGGCTGCGCGTGGCGTTTCGCACGTCAACGAAGAGTACTTGCTTCATGTTTCATTTCCTCCGCTTCGCGGTAAATGACGGGGCGGCGATGATAGTACAGGCATCGCGTGCACGAGAATCGCCGCCAGCCCAAATGCCAATGTTTCCAGAGACGCGCGACGGCAGCGTCTTCACGATGTTCCAAGCGCGCTCCACACAGCGGGCAGCGCGGCGCGAGCAGATCGGGAAGAAATCGCGCCACAATCAAGAGCCAAACGACCATTATTCCCAAGAGTATTGTTGCCATGGTATTGCTGTCTCTGCCTTTGGTCTCAATCTTCACGGCTCAATCTACATCAAGCGCGTTAAGATTGCTTGATTGGAAAATGGCGCGGTTGTAAACTTTCAGTTAAGGATTCTTAAACTTGGGTGGAAATTGCTGATGGCAGAGTGACAAGAAGACCGCGCGGTATTTATCCGCGCGGGACGACCGGAGCAGGAAACGTGCGAGGAAAAGCGATTCAACCTCCGGCACTGCGGGAGGTTAGGCGGGGCGCAGCCAACTGCGCCCCGCGCCGCGTCAGAACGACCACGCGCCTACGCTGGCTCGACCACAACGGCGGTGCCGTACGCCAGTACCTCGGTGATGCCTTCCATCACATCGTTGGCGTCATAGCGCACGCCGATAATTGCGTTCGCGCCCATCTGCTGCGCGTGCTGGATCATCAAATCGAATGCCTCCGCGCGGGCGTGCTCGCACAATTCGGTGTAGATCGTGATGTTGCCGCCGAAGAACGCCTGAATGCCGCCGGCGAGATTGCCGAGCGCGCTGCGCGACCGCACGGTGATGCCGCGCACCACTCCCAGGTTCTTCGTTACGCGATGCCCTTCAAAACTAAATGCCGTGGTGACCATCGATGCGTCCATTCCGTTTCTCCTTTTTTGAATCGCTAGTCGAATTGGATCACGCCCCGAATATTCTTGCCCGCGATCATATCGGCGTAACCCCGATTGATGTCGTCGAGCGCGTAGGTCTGGGTGACGAGCTCGTCCAGTTTTAATCGACCGTGCCGGTAGAGATCGAGCAAGTGCGGAATCTCGACGCGCTGATTGCCCGCGCCGTAGAGCGTGCCCATCAGTGTCTTTTGCGATAACACCAGTTGCAGCGGACTGATCGGAATCTGATCGATTGCCGCCGGCGTGAGTCCAACGACGACGATCGTGCCGAGTTTCGCCGTCGCCGCGAACGCCTGCGCGATCGTCGCCGGACTAGAAATGGCTTCGAACGCGAAATCGACGCCCGCGCCGTTCGTCAGCTCCATCACCCGCGCAACCACGTCTTCTTTGCTCGCGTTGACAACGTGCGTCGCGCCGAATTCCTTTGCCCATGTCAATTTCTGTTCGATCACATCCGCCGCGATGATCGTCAGCGCGCCTGCCGCGTGCGCGCCTTGCAGTACGTTCATGCCGACGCCGCCGACGCCCAGCACCAACACGCTGCTGCCGGGCGTGACCTGCGCGCGATGCACCGCCGCGCCAAATCCACCTGCGACGCCGCAGCCGACGAGGCACGCGACATTGAACGGATAATCCTTGTCGATCACACAAACGGAATCTTCGTGCGCGACGACGTACTCGCTGAACGCGCCCAGCATGCAGAACTGACCGATGTTCTGACCGGCGCGATTGTGGAGCCGATACGTGCCGTCACGCTGGGGACCTTTGGCGAGACCGGTTTGCTCGGCGCATGCGTGGCTGTGCCCGGCGAGACACCATTTGCACTTGCCGCACGCCGGAATGAACATCAGGACGACGTGATCGCCGGGTTGGCAGCGTGTGACGCCATCCCCAACGCTCTCGACGACGCCCGCGCCTTCGTGTCCCAACGCCATCGGCATCATCCCCACCGGTCGATTGCCGGCGGCGACGTGGTAATCGGAATGGCACAGTCCCACGGCTGCCATCTTGACGCGCACTTCGCCGGCGTGGGGTTCGTCCAATTCCAGTTCTTCGATTCGCAACGGCTCTTTTGGCGCGTAGAGGACTGCGGCGCGTGTTTTCATGCGCTCCTTTTGGATGAAACGAGGATGACACGATTATATACTGAAACAAAACCGCGCGTCAATACGTGCCAGTGTTTGATTGGTCATCCTGAGCCGCGATGCGGCGAAGCATCCCGTTATTGGAAGAACGAGACCCCTTGCTCCGTTCAGGGTAACAGTTCAAAAAGCGCAAGCAGGTATTTCAATCACCTGGGCGTGGTTTTGACAAACAGTGGAAAGGGAGTAGAATAATTCCAGATTGGAAATGTTCTAGCTCGGAAATAGCGATGCCCAAACCTGCCCCAACCCTCGAACAAGACGCGCATCAGATTGCCGAAATCCTGCAATTCCTACAACGGCTCAAACCGCAGCCGCGCAACGCGCCGCCGGAAGAATTGTCGCGCATCAAGCGGCGGCTGAGCCGGTCGCACGCCGAAGCCGAGCTAGAAGACCTGACCGCGCCGACCATCTTTTACCCGATTGCCGTGCCGCTTTATCGCCAAAAGCAGCCGATGGCAATGGGCGAGCTGGGCAAGGCGCTCGACGTTCCACAAAGCACCGCGACGCGTATGGTGGACTGGCTGGTGATGCATGATTACGCCGAACGCTTGCCCGATCCAACAGATCGGCGGGTGGTTCGCGTCACATTGACCAAATCGGGGCGGGAACTGTATCAAGCCATCAACGAAATGATGGGGAGGCGACTGGCGCGAATTTTGCGCCGCTTGACCCGCGCCGAGCGAAAGCAGCTGATCACCTTGCTCCATCGCGTGGTGGAGATTATGGAAGAAGAAGATTAGAACCGAGGAGACAAGTATGAAGCGGACATTTTTGATCGGAATGGCATTTGTTCTTGTGACGATTGCTTTCGCCGCGCCGGCAGTCATAGCGGGCGCGCCGACCGGCGCTGGACCTAACGACCCGTTGAGGGTGACGGGAACCTGGCAAACGCTCGCGCCCAATACCAGCGCGTGGTATTATTTTGATTACGGCGCGGACAAATCGCGGGTGGAGGTCGATCTCGACGCGAATGGTGTGGGAAACATCGGACTCGCCATTTACACGCCCGCGCAAGCCGCCGCGTGGCTGCAAGGTCAGACGACATCGCCGGTGGGCATCGGCACGAAACCCGGCTCCCAAACGGCGGCAGCGATTCACGACCTCGTCTGGCTCGGCGCGTTCAACACATCGGGTCGATATTTCGCGGTCGTGACGAATAACAATGCCGCGCAGGTGTCGTATCGCCTGCTGGTCAGCGGGGCAAGCGTGACGCTCGCGCCCACGCCGACGGCATCGCCGTTTCCAACACCGCTCTTTGCGACGCCGATTCCAACGGGCGCGATTCAGGGGACGCTTATCTTTCAACAGGCGAGCGGCGGCGACATCTACACCGTGAACGGCGATGGCTCGAATCTGACGCGCGTCACGTCCGGGCTCGACCCGGCGTGGTCGCCGGACGGAAAGCAAATTGCTTTTACACGCTGGAGCAATCCGGCGGGCGTCTTTGTGGCGAACGCGGACGGATCGAATGAGCGGCTGCTTTTTGGAGCGACCAAGCCCTTGTCGCCGCAATGGAGTCCAGACCAGACCAAGATCGTATTCACGCGGCAATTCGGCGGCACCACGAATGATCGCCAACTATGCTTTTACACGCTGTGCTTCACTCTGCTGGCGAATCCGCACTGGAAGCTTGCCGTGCTGGACGCGAACACCGGCGCGTTTTCGGAACCGATAAACACCGACCATAGTTTTTCGCCGACGTGGAGCACCGACAATACGACGATCGCTTACGCGGACGCGACGTTTGGAATTATGACGACGGATACGTTGGGCGGTCAAGCCACTACGATCTATAGCCAGAACCCGGCGGTTCAATCGACGATGTACAGCCCGGACGGCAGCAAGATCGCGTTTATGGTGCGCCAGCACGATCACTGGGAAATCGACGTGATGAACGCGGATGGCAGCAACGCCACTTCACTCACGCCGCCAGACCCGCTGGCGTTCAACGTTGTCAACAGTGTCGCGCCTAGCTGGTCGCCGGACAGCAAGCAAATTCTGTTCCTGTCGGACCGGAATGGCAAATGGGAATTCTTCGTCGTCAATGTGGACGGGACGGGTTTGACGCAGGTGTTGAAAAGCGTCACCGATTCGCTTCCCATTCGCTACAACTTTTCGAACGAGCGCGTGATCGATTGGCGCAAGTGATCGAGCTACAGATCGATTGATCGATCGATGCGCGAAATGCAAGCAGCCATCACCAGAAATGGGATGGCTGCTTTGTATTTCTGCGGGTCGCGGAAAAGTGTTACGGCGTTCCCGCGTCTCCGACGATTCCGTTCTTGGCGTCGTCGCGGCAGTCGCACGCCGTGCGCGTTTCCGCGCCGCGTGTCATCGTGCCTTCGTATTGTTGACCGAGCGGCGAAATCGTCCAGCCCGATAGGACCATCGGCGCCATATCCGCGCCGATCCACTCGCCGTTGTAGAGCCGCGCGAAATGCACGTGGCTCGCGTTCGCGTCGCCGCCTTCGCACGACGGATGCCCGATGCGGTCGCCCAGTTTGAGCAGCGTTCCCGGCTCTACGCGTCCCGCGGTCGCGATGTGCATGTACAGTAGCGTCCAGCCGCTGCCCTGGAAATTGCTGTTGCTGAGCGAAACCATCACGCGCCCTTGTTCCGCCCGTAGCACCTGACCCGGCGCGGCGGCGGTCACCCACATACGCGACGGGTAGCAGCTGCCGGAACCGGCGAGATCGCTTGGCGTCAGGTCCACGGCAGCCCACGCGGAGAAATCGCCCCACGCGCTGTGCGGTCCGCCGGTAAAGTACCACAACTCGCCGTCCGCCCAAGGCAGGCGCAGTGTTGGCTGCTTCAAGCCCTTGGGCACGAGCGGATCGATGGCGCGCGCGGTCGGATCGCCAAACAACGTGCGGTAGGTCGCGATAAAACCGTTCGCGCCGATTGCGTTCTGCCAATCGCTCCACGTCGAGTTGAGCGCGAGCACATCCTGGATCGCTGTGGTGCCGGGATTGACCGTTGGCGCGAGGCGCGCGCGCGAATGGTCTTTGAACGTGAACGCGCCCAATCGTCCGGAGATCTGTCCGTAATAACCTTCGTTCAAATGGTTGGCTGCCCAGCTCGTTTGCAGAAACAGACCATGGCGCGACGGATCGATCAGCCCCATCGGATACATGATCTGGTCTTGCGTCAGCGTCGTTTGGGTGACCCAGCCGCTCTGGTATTCCAGCAGCGCGAGGAGCACGCGCGGTCCCACGCTGAATCGCTCCGCGACCAATTGGATGATCTGCGGTCCGGTCAGCATTGCGCCATCGACTTTTTCCCGGTAGGACGCAAGATAGCCGTTGTATTGATTCGCGACCGCGGTCACGTCGAAGGAGGTGTACGCCGGACTGTAGACGACTTCACTGTCGGGCAGCAAAAGATCCGCCGGCGCGACGCGCGAAACCTGGACCGGAATGTTCAGCACCTGACCGATCTGGAGCGCGTTCGGATTGGTCAGCCCATTGGCGCGCATCAGGTCGTCGATCGAAATATCGTACTGCATCGAAATGCCGCTGAGCGTGTCGCCATTGCGGACGGTATAGTGATCGATGATGGTGGCGGACGCGGGCGTGGGGTTTGCCGGCGTCGCGTCCGGCGTCGCGACGACGGCGATCTTCGTCGTCGACGCGGCGGGCGTCGCGGTGCTGCCGCGGTTTGCCGGCGCGCCGCACGCGGCGAGCGCGGCGAGTACAAACGAGGCGGCGAAAAGTTGTGCGTGACGGGACATCCAATCTCCCACAAGTGAAATCTGCGTCCAATATTTTACCAGATTGCGCGGAGATGGCAAACCGGCGGCGGTGTTTAGATGAGAAGACGCTAATTCGCGTTTAATGCCTTCATCATCGCCGGATTATAGAATTTTTTATAACGAGGTAGGAAGGAAGGTTGAATCGATGAAACGATTACAAGCGCTCGTCGCTGCCACGCTCATCACCGGCGTCATCGGTCTGTGTATGCTGGCGATTGGTGTGAACGCGGCGCTCAATACCAATACCGTGCCGGTGACTAACGCGCCGGTCGATCCCGCGTCGTCGGTCAGCGCAGCAGCGCCTGCGGCAAATGCCCAGGCGCAGATCGCTCAGCTGCAAAACCTGATCGCGCAGTATCAGAATCGCGAAAAGCAGTACCAGGCGCGCGAGCAACAGTACCAAACGCAGTTGAATCAGGCAAACGCGCAGCTGCAACAGTACCAGTCGCTCCTTCAGCAGATGCAGCAACTGGGCATCATTCGCATCAACAGCGACGGCAGCATCCAACTGCGCGTACGCACTTTTGGCGACGGCGGTTAAAGGACCAGCGAAATGAATCTCTTCAAAAATAGTTTACGGCTCGTCATCGCAACGACGAGCGTGTTCGGATTTTTGGGCGGCTGGGTGGTGCTCGCGCACTCGGGCAAGCCCGCGCCGATACAGTCGGCGCAGCCGGCGATTGCCGCGCCCGCGCCCATCACTCTGCCGACGCTTGCGCCGCTTGGCGATCCATCGACGAATTTGCAGCCGTTGCCTGCGCTGCCGCCGATGAACTTGCAAGCGATGCCGCGCTTTCGCACATCGGGGTCGTGATGGAATACCGCGAGTTTCGCGCGATGAATACGACGGTCTTGCTGGCGGCGGAAGGCGCGCCAGCGGCGGTGGGCCGGCGGGTTTTAACCGCCCCCCCGCGGCGGGGAAGCTGGGCAGGGCGCGGGGGCGGGTGGTTGGGTTGGCGGCGGTTTTGCGAC
>VFSW01000768.1_pt1 | contig 47783 bp, 33 predicted proteins | sample 5358111 | NCBI WGS metagenome assembly VFSW01 (sample SAMN11554181, study PRJNA540505) | mine drainage metagenome | isolation source: sediment from site ElyBrook_90M | place: USA: Ely Copper Mine, Vershire, VT | collected 2017 | reverse complement strand
ACTGGCTAGTCGCATCAGATGGTGGAGTCTTCTCCTTTGGCGATGCAACCTTCTATGGCTCAACTGGAAACATGACTCTAAACAAACCAGTAGTAGGAATCACAGCAACTCCAGATGGAAAGGGCTACTGGCTAGTTGCATCTGATGGTGGAGTCTTCTCCTTTGGCGATGCAACTTTCCTAGGATCAGCTGCGAATCTCAACCTCAACCAACCAGTCGTGTCCATAAAATCGGTGGTGCTAGCGTAACATCGAGGTCTTTCTAAGTATCTGACTACGAGCAACGCCATCTCGTCGAGTTGCCATTCGGCAATCGGTTGGGGTGGCGTTTCTATGCGTGTTGTCTGTGGGTTGGGTGAACCGCGTTGTTTGTCGTACTTTATATTTTCGTGGGGCGGCTGAGGTGTTAAGACGCGCGCGCTTCATTTGAATTGGCAGTGAGTCAATTTTCATCGGGCCATGATGAACTATTGCGTTTCAGTGACCAAGAGTAAACAGAGCTTTAGTGATCGAAGGGGTGTAAAAAGTGGAATGATAGCTTTTGTACTTGCGGGATCGCGAAGCTATTAGCGGTGCCTTTCTTGTGATTCGTCGATACTTCATTCATAATTCTCAACGCAATAGTCATCGGGGAGAAGCTGAGTTACTTGTTGAATTTCAAAACGTGACGTCCCCTTCTTTCAGTAGCGATTCAAAGGAGATGTGATATCGATCAGATTGAAGTCGCCCAGCGAAGGTTGTGCAATTTTAGACAGTGTCAAGGTGTAAAGTTGGGCCAATTCGGTGTCACATAACCAGGCTACTTGGTAACATCCACCTCGATTAGCAGGTCACCTACCTCGACCTTGGTCGGTCCATTTGTTATGACTCTAGCCACACGTCCAGATACCGGAGTTGTTATAGCGGCCTCCATTTTCATGGCTTCGATCGTAGCAACCGTCTGCCCTGCCTCTAGGTGATCTCCCTCTACGACTGCAACGGTCGCCACTCCGGAGAATGGAGCTGCAATATGGCCCGGACGGCTTAGGTCAGCCCGTTCATTGATCGGAGCGCTCGACTCAACTGAACGATCGCGGACTGGAATTACTCTGAGCTGTCCATTAAGACGACAGTAGACGTCTCTGATGCCGCGATCGTCTGGTGCTCCGATGGCATCGACAGCTAGGAAGAGGTCGATGCCTGGCTCGAGGTGCACCACCGTCTCTTCGCCGGCTTCAAGGCCGTAGAAAAAGGCCTTCGTCTCGAGGAGGGTCAGTCTTCCAAATTTCTCCTGCGACTCCAAGTACTCTTTGGTTGGCCCTAAGAAGAGGATATTATTTAGTGCCGCGCGAGGGTTCTCTTCTTCTAGAAGGTGCTTGGAATCTTCGTCTAGCTCTGGGACTCCGCTGTATTTGATATTTCGGTTCAATAGAGCTTTGGTTCTAAATGGTTCCGGCCATCCAGCCGCCGGCGTGCCAAGTTCCCCCGATAGAAAGTTGATCACAGAGTCCGGAAGGTCGAAGTTTTCAGGATTTTTCTCAAATTCAATCGGATCGGCGTTGGCCGCAACCAAGCCGAGAGCGAGATCGCCGACTACCTTTGACGATGGAGTGACCTTGACGATGTTTCCCAGGATTCGATTGACGTGGGCGTACATCTCCTCGATCATCTCGAATCTCTCACCAAGGCCTAGAGCTATCGCCTGCTGTCGGAGGTTCGATAGCTGTCCACCTGGAATCTCGTGCATGTAGACCCGACCAGTGGGAGATGCGAGCCCTGACTCAAATGGGGCATAGAGGTGGCGAACCGCTTCGAAGTAGGGCTCCAGTGCAAGTGCGCCTTCGAGTGGAACGTCACTGCTTCTCTCTCCGTATTGAAGAGCTGCAATAATTGCGGAGAGGCTCGGTTGCGATGTGGTACCTGCCATCGATGCGCTAGCCCCATCGATCACGTCAACGCCTGCTTCGACGGCTGCCAGATATGTGGCTAGCTGGCCACCTGCTGTATCGTGGGTATGGAAGTGGACCGGCAGGTCGAAACGTTCCCGAAGCGCCTTTACCAGCAATTTGGCTGATGGCGCCTTTGCGAGTCCCGCCATATCTTTGATGCATAGTATGTGCGATCCCATATCGACTAATTGCGCTGCGATACGTAAGTAGTAGTCGAGGGTGTAGGTCTTTTCATTGGGATTTAGCATGTCGCCGGTGTAGCAGAGGGTTCCCTCGACGAGCCCCCCAAATTCAAGGGCGGCATCGATCTCAGGGCGCATAATCTCGACGTTGTTTAGAGCGTCAAATATTCGGAAGATATCGATCCCAGACTCCTTGGCGGCGCGCACAAAGGATCGAGCAACCTCTTTTGGTTGAGGGCTATATGCAACTGTCGATTGACCACGTAGTAGCATCTGAATTGGAATGTTGGGCGCCTTCTCCCGGAGTGCCTCAAGTCGCTCCCACGGATCTTCCTTAAGAAAGCGAAGGGCAACGTCGTAGGTTGCTCCTCCCCAGGCCTCGATTGAAAAGAGCGAAGGCATGAGCCTGGCGTAGTAGGGCGCTACTGCGAGGATATCGTATGTCCTCAGGCGAGTTGCTAGGAGACTCTGGTGAGCGTCGCGAAGGGTGGTATCGGTAATCGAAACCTCTTTTTTGGCGCGAAGTAGTTCGGCGAAGCGTTTCGGGCCAACTTCATCGAGGAGCTCCTTGTTGCCCTTTGGTGCCGGAAGTGTTAGGTCGATATTGGGAAGCTTTACCTTGGGGTTCAGAACCGTTGGCGCGGTGCCATTAGGGTGGTTTACTGAGACGTCAGAGAGGTAGTTGAGTAGTCGAGTTCCTCGGTCGGCTCCGTACTTGCTCGAGAGGAGGTCTTGGTGATTTTCGATGAACGACGTATCGATGTCGCCGCTCCTAAAGTCCTCATCGCCAAGGAGCGCCTCAAGGAAGCCGATATTAGTTGCTACGCCTCGGATCCGGAACTCTCGCAGGGCGCGATCGGCGCGAAGTATCGCCTCAGGAAATGTTCGACCTCGGGCGGTTAGCTTCACCAACATCGAGTCGAAGTACGGCAGCACCTCTGCGCCACTATATGTTCCTTCATCTAATCGAATCCCGGCTCCACCTGGAGCACGATAGGCGGCTATCCTTCCAGTATCTGGGCGGAAGTTGTCGGATGGATCTTCAGTGGTGATTCGACACTGCAGCGCGGCACCCTTGGTCGCGATCGTCTCTTGGCTTAACCCGAGCTCTTCGAGGCTATATCCTGCAGCAACTTTGATTTGAGATTGAACTAAGTCGATGCCTGTTACCTCTTCGGTAACGGTGTGTTCTACTTGAATACGTGGGTTCATCTCGATAAAGACGTGTCTGCCATCTTTGTTGAGGAGAAATTCTACCGTGCCAGCATTTGAGTAGTTGATCGAGCGAGCAAAAGCTACGGCATCGGCGCAGATCGCATCTCGGATTGCTGGATCGAGGTTTGGTGCTGGAGCGATTTCAACTACCTTTTGGTGTCGCCTCTGAATCGAGCAGTCACGCTCGTAGAGGTGAACGACGTTCCCCGAATTATCGGCGAGTATCTGAACTTCGATGTGGCGGGGATCGACTACTGCCTCTTCTATAAAGACAGTTGCGTCCCCGAAGGCTAGTTGTGCTTCAGCCATGGCACTTGTAACTGCCTGTCGCAGATCGGCTACTCGGTCGACCCTTCGAAGGCCGCGTCCTCCGCCACCGGCGGCAGCCTTTACAAAGACTGGAAAGGTAAATGTCTTTTCGACATCGGCAAAGTCGTCTCCTTCACCGATTGGTCCAATTGAATTCAGGGTTGGAATGTTGGCCCTTCGTGCAGCTGCGATGGCGTTCATCTTGTTTCCGGCGAGCTCGAGGGCGCGAACCGATGGACCGATGAAGGTTACGCCTGCCTCGAGCGCCTTTTCAGCTAAGAGGGGATTTTCTGAGAGAAAGCCATATCCGGGATAGATTGCATCTGCCCCTGCCTCTTTGGCAATCTTTACAATTTGATCGATGTCGAGATACGATCGAAGCGGGTGCCCCGCCTCTCCGATCTGATAACTCTCATCAGCCTTTTGGCGATGCAAGGAGTAGCGATCCTCATAGGCATAGATTCCAACAGTAGTTATCTTGAGCTCTGAGGCGGCTCGAAAAGCTCTAATAGCTATCTCGCCTCTATTTGCTACGAGGATCTTTTTGAACATCGACCGACCTGACTATTCAAACCTAGGCAAACAATTGACCCTGTTTACCTTAGTCGTGCAAATAGCACTCGGCTGAGATGCACCTAGCGAGGTCTTCGAGCCTGTACCGCTATCCTTCCGTTCATTCGAAATTGTGGGTGGAATGGTTGGGACTTTAGGTCTTCTATGTTCGAGTCAAACTCGTCGCTCGTAAGTACGCCTTTATCGATTATCTCGGATCGAGCTGAGATAAGTTGATCTATTACAAAGGCGCGCTCGTAGGAGGCGCTAGTAGTGTCTACAAAATCACCTTCGGTGAGCGTTGACACCTTTGTGACTTCGAAACCGCCCAAGTGAAGTAGTGGCGCTAGGCGGCGCCCGACGTTACGGTTTCCGCCCTTCATCTTTTGGAGGTTCGCAATAGCTCCATGCAGGAGTATGAAAGAGTCGGGATTTGGTGGTTCGACGATGTAGAGGTCATCCTCTAGATCTTCAACGATTACTCGACCACCGGGCTTTAGCACCCTGAAGATTTCGGCTACTGCAACCGTAGGATCTGGTAGATACTGCAGTACCTCCCGAACAACTACGACGTCGAATGATTGATCGCCGTATGGTAGGCCACAGATGTCGCCATATCCAAACATTGTCGTAGCTTCCGGTGAAATTGCGCCAAGGGAGCGGAGGTGACCATCTATTACGCGAGCACCTTCGATGAACTCCGGAATGATGTCGCATCCGACTGACGACGCCCCAAATCGAATTCCAATCTCAAAGTTCACGAGTCCAAATCCGCAACCTATGTCGAGAGTCATCTCATCTTTATTAGGGGATATCTCCTCGAGGAGGTGTTCCCAGATGCGTGTCAGGGATATGGTGTACTGCAATGTAGTACGAGCAGTTCCAGGTGACATAGTGGTTGCAACACCCGCAGCTAGATTGTTGAGAAGTTCAACCCTTTCCCTGATCGAAAGTGATGCTCCGGCGACGTTGGTTCTGATCATTAAATCCCCTAGTTTTTCGACTTAGGGCTCTTATCGGCAGTGTCAGCCTTGAACTTTCAAAGATTTTGCTGAAATGGTCAATATTTTTATCTTCCTAAGGTCCCATTCGGTTGGCTAACATAGGCCGAATATTCAAGGTGCCTTCGTCAGCGTCGATTTCGAAGTCGCGAAATTTCCCCCACTTTCATAGCACCCGTAGTTCACGGATTCATAAAAAATTCATATTAGCACCGCCGCTAAGTATTAATAGATGTTCACTAAAGAGTTAATATCTGGATAATACCCGTGATTTATTTCTTCTAATTCGATTAAATTCTAGTAAATTTGCATTTCCTCAATCACGAGCTATTGACGTATGATCTTAATTGAACAGCCATTGTAGTAATACGTATCGAAATTGAATATTCGGTATCCTCCTCTATCGGGAGGGATGTACACCCTAAAGAAGCTGGTTAAGTACTTTATCATCGCTCTTACCCTATCGTTAGACCACGAACTCTTTTTCATATATTGAGATATATATAATCCTAGATTCTGAATTTAAGTTCAGAATTGTTAGGATATATTTATCTTATTTAGAGAAATAAATTAGAGATAATTAATTATTGGCTAATCGAGATTGATAAATTTTCGGCGATGATGGAGGGAGAGTTTGGTATCGAAGGGATTTTATGAAGCGTGTTTTAGTTACGGGAGCCGGAGGGTTCATCGGATCACACCTCTGCGATCTACTTCTCGAAAGGGGAGCCTCAATTGTCGGAGTCGATGCATTTACAGACTCCTATGACCCTCAGGAAAAGAGGGATCGTGCTACGAAACTCTCTGAAAGCGCGGACTTTCACCTCATTGAAGCTGACCTTGCCTCGATAGATCTCGATCGATATCTCGACGGCGTCGATACCGTCTATCACCTAGCTGGTAGGGCAGGGGTTCGAAGCAGTTTTAGTGACTTTGATAAGTATCAAAGCGACAACATAGTTGCGACGAGGAAAGTGATCGATGCGATCAAAAGGTGCGACCCAAGTATTCGCCTCGTCGCTGCATCATCCTCTTCGGTCTACGGCAACGCACCGGTCCCCTTTACTGAAGGGGGTGCAACCGAGCCAGTTTCTCCCTATGGATGGAGCAAGCTCGAGGCGGAGCGCATGATAATCGATGCGGCTCAAGATGGACTTTCAACTATCGCACTTCGTTATTTCACGGTCTATGGCCCCCGTCAGCGGCCAGATATGGGCTTTCGAAAGTTCATAAAGGCGGCACTAGCCAACGAACCAATCGAGATCTACGGAGATGGAAATCAAAGTCGCGACTTTACCTACGTCTACGACATCGTTGAGGCGACTATCGCTGCTGGAGAAGTCTCCGATAGCGGCCTTGTTATCAACATAGGTGGAGGATCGATCGTTACCATTAGGCATGTTCTTTCATTGATCGAGGCAATGCTTGGACGCCCGATCGACGTTAGGTATGGCCCATTTGCTAAGGGCGATGTAATGCATACCGGGGCAGATCTATCGCTTGCCAAGAGAGTCCTTAGCTATAGCCCAAGATCTTCAATCGAAGAGGGGATTGGCCATGAGTTCGCGTACTTCAAAGAGGTATTCGGAGATGCGGAAGTTGACGGGGGAGAGATGGAGGTCGTTCGATGAGCGAATTTGAAGTAGTCGACGAAATCACTAATCGAGGGACTTCGCGTGTGGTTATCTACTCGCACGATACCTACGGCCTTGGTCATCTAAGGCGAAATATCGCACTCGCTGAGGCACTCGTCCGTAGCTCTAAGACGATGAGAATTGTGATCGTAACTGGTTCACGTGTCGCCTCGAGCTTTGAGATTGGCTCGCAGATTGAGTTGGTAGAACTACCACCGGTCATCAAGGTTGGCGTGGATGAATATGAGGCTCAGGGTATCAAGATATCTATTTCGCTCATAAAGAGAGCAAGGGCGGCGATCATCATCGACATCATTAAGAGGTTCTCACCTGAGATCTTCTATGTCGATCACTCACCACTTGGAATGGGTCAAGAGCTACGACCGGTTTTGGACTTTTTAGCAAATGAGCGCCCACAGATCCTTCGCTTTATTGGCTTACGCGATATCATCGACTCGCCTAGAAATATGCAGAGTGGTTGGGGTGCTGATGGCCAACTCGAGGCTATCTCGACCTTTTACAACCGGGTATACGTCTTTGGCGAGAGGCACCTCTTCGACCTTGCAAAGTCTTATGGCTTAGCCAATGGAAGTAGCCTTCGCTACCTCTCCTATATCGGAAAGCCTGAGTTTTTAGAGGCAGGGATACGCCGCAGCGAGGTCTTTGCAGATCCGAGCTTCGGCGGAGGGCACCTACTCGTGACAAGTGGTGGAGGCGGCGATGGCCTATCCCTCTGCGAACTTGGGATCCTTCTTGGCAAAGTTACTGGTTATAAAACCGTCGTAGTGACCGGACCGCTTATGGATAGAGACGCCTTGCGCCAACTTGCAGCGCTCGCCGAGGGTCATTCGAATATCGAGATAATTGAGTTTTGTGCAAACTTCGAGGCACTTGTGGCAAAGGCGAGAGTCGCCCTTGCGATGGGAGGATATAACACGACCCTCGAACTTGCTGCTGCGCGTGTTCCAACTATCTACCTCCCCCGAACCTATCCGCGTGAGGAGCAACTTGTTAGGGCAAACATCTTTGAGAGTCTTGGCTTTGGGAGAGTTGTATCCGCCGGGGAGTGGTCGTTAGAGATGATCGTCGATCAACTGAAGAGCTTCTGGGCAAGGCCAATCCTCGATGATACTGTAACCCTTGAGATGTCAGCTATTCCGCGATTTGCAAGTCAGATAGTGGTTCCTGGTAGAAGTGAGAGATTTAGTGGTGGGCCAATTGGTGCTAGTGGTGATGGAGTCGAATCCAAGGGTTCGTCGGTGCCGATGCTAGATGTGGATTTGAGGGCATAGTGGCTATTCGAATCGCCTATGTGGTAAAGCGCTTCCCCCGTCTTTCAGAGACCTTCATCCTCGAAGAGATGCTCGGCCTAGAGGAGCGAGGCTTCGAATTAGCCGTATATGCCATCGCAGATCCAAAAGAAGCGATAATTGACGGCGACGTTAAGAAGCTAAAGGCTCCGATCACCTATCTTTCAACTGGCGATAGGACAAGATTTGACTTTGGAGCCCTACTCCTCGAGCACATCAAGTTGTTGACTGAGTCCCCAAGGCGCTACATAACCGCGGTGCGCTCCTTTCCTATGGGTAAGAGCAAGGGTGCATGGCTCAGAAATGTTGCATATGGAATTCGACTTGCCAGATTACTCGAATGCTTTGAGGTTGATCACGTCCATGGGGCGTTTGTACACTCGCCATCTTCGGTGGCTTTGATTGGGGCGAAGCTTTCTAACAAGACATTTTCGCTAGCGGGTCACGCCAAAGATATTGTTCAATGTGGAGAGGTTTCACTTCAACGAAAGATTGAACGAGCAAACTTTGTGCTGCTATGTTCAGCGAAGGCTCGCCGGGAAGTCGCCTTGAAGGCGGGCCTAAGTGCTTCGCAGGTTGATTCAAAGTTGAAACTACTTCGCCATGGAGTTGATCTAGAGAAGTTTCGACCTACCGAATTCACCGACGATGATCTGGAGTTCGGTGGCGGTGGCGCAATTGAGATAGTTACCGTCGGACGACTTGTTGCCAAAAAAGGCTACGGAGATCTGATCGATGCACTTGCTATCGTAGCTGCACGTGGAAGAGTCTTTAACCTTCGAATGGTGGGCGATGGTCCCCTTCGAAAGCCCCTTGAAGAAAGGGTAGCCCTTCTTGGTCTGCGAAAGTACGTCACATTCTTGGGTGCCCAAGATCGAAGCGGAGTCATCTCCGAACTCGAGCGAGGTTTACTCTTCGTCCATCCATCTGTACTTCTTCCAAACGGTGACTCAGACGGTATTCCAAATGTGGTTCTCGAAGCCATGGCGTGTGGGAAAGTCGTCGTTGGTGCGGATATCGACGGCATCAAAGAGGCAATCGAAGACGGGGTCTCAGGGAGAATCTATCGAAGTGGAGATGTAGCGGCATTGGCGCAATTGCTAATTGAACTTATTGATAATCGAGGTGGTCTCGTTACTCTATCGAAAGGGGCAAGGGCGAAGGTGGAGGAGGAGTTCTCGAAGGAGAAGGCAAATGACCGTGTTGCCGAATTGATGGCCTCAGTTTTGCCGAGCGCCAATAGATCCGTGGATGAGGTGATCAACCGATGAAGATCGCTTACGTTCTCTTCGATCCAGGCATCGCCGTTGGTGGAGTAAAGGGTGCATCGGTCCACGTCGCCCGCTTTTGCCAGAGCGCGACCGCGTTAGGCCATGAAGTCCACCTCTTTGTAACTTCGGTGGTCGATACCTCGGCCATCGAGGCAACGGTCCACCACATCTACCTCGAAAAGGTAAAGTCGGATGACCTCTCAAAGATTGAGGCCGCTAAAAAGTTCGCAGAGGCGCTCAGAGCTGAAATGCAAGTGGGAGACTTCGACCTCGTCTACGAGCGACTCAGCCTCTTCTTTGGACAAGGGGGCGAGATCGCTTCCGAAGTAGGCCTTCGTCGCATCCTTGAGATCAACGCCCCAATCGCAAAAGAGAGAGCTAGCCACTTTTTACTAGCTGAACACGCTAAGGCGGCAGCCGACGAGCGATCCGCTATCGAGGGCGCAGATGTTGTATGCGTTACCTCCGCTTTGATTCCCTATGCCGCATCTAACGGTGCCTCACGAGTTCGGGTGGTTCCAAATGGAGTTGCGATCGATGACTTTGACGTTCCAAGGGTTCAAGGAGAGACCTTCACTATTGGATTTGTTGGTTCGCTCAAAGGTTGGCACGGAGTCGAAAATCTCCTCTTGGCTGCTGAACTCCTCCACGAGCGAAAGAGAAGTTTTCGCTTGAGGATCGTAGGAGAAGGTCCAAGGGGAGAGCACCTACGACAACTCGCATCTTCACTGTCTTGTGCTGATGCAATTGATTTCGTTGGAGCCGTTCCGATGGGCGAGATTCCGCGGGAGATTGCCAGCTTTGACGTCGGAGTTGCACCCTATGTGAAGTCATCGGACTTTTATTTTTCCCCATTGAAGGTCCTCGAATATATGGCTGGTAGCGCCCCGGTAGTTGCGACCGATACGCCTTCGATACGCTCCATAACTGGAGACTGCGCTATCTTGGTCTCTGATCCAGGGCCAATAGCGATCTCGTCGGCTATCGAGGCTCTGATGGATAGTCCGCTTTTATCTAGTGAACTAGCGGCGAAGGCACGTAAGAGGGTGAAGGATAAGTTCTCGTGGGACGATGCCGTCGCTGAAATCCTCGAGGCTGATTCATTTGTCGGAGGCCTAGATGCAGTCTTTGGTTAGTTCAAAGGACTTTGGAGAGCAGAGGGTCCCCAAAGTATCGATAATGGCAGACTTTATATCGAGCTCCAAGGGCAGAATAACAGTTGGCCTGATCTTCGCAATGGTAAATGCCGTTGTCACCTGGGTCATGCCCTGGCCGCTAAAGATCGTAGTTGATTCGGTATTTGGAAAGACAAAGGCCCCATCACTTCTTGGACAAATCACCTCGAAGAATGAGCTTCTGATAGTTATCGTGGCATCCATGGCTTTTCTTGCGATATTGCAAGGAGTTGCGACGTATGTGAGCGCGTTAGCTTTTACAAATGCCGGGATGGCTTTTGCTAGCCAATTGCAGGTGAGAATCTTCGATCACCTATTGAGGCAACCGCCCCTCTTCTTTCAATCACGAAAGTCCGGCGACCTAAGTACCCGAATGATTGCTGACGTTCAATCCATAAAGCGGGCGATGATCGACTCGGTACCGACTCTCGTCAACTCGACCCTATCAATCGCCGGGATCTTGGTGATCTTGGCCCTTCTTGGACCGGTTTACCTGCTTTCAGTGGCTGCATTGGGAGCATTCATCGTCATAAATCTCACATATTCCATGAAAAAGATCAAGGTTGCTTCGCGCAGGGCTAGAGACTACGAAGGGCAGGCGTACTCGATCTCTCAGCAGGCTTTGAATGGCTTAGTTGTAGTTCAGACTTCAAATGGCGAAGGGGTCGAACGAGAGCGATTTACATCGTCTGTTATAGCATCGCGAACTTTTGCCATGCGGGCCAATATGGATCAGGCACTCCTATCCGCATCAGTGACAACGATACTCAACCTGACAATTGCAGCATTCGTCTTCTTCGGCGGCGAGGCGGTATTTTCAAAGTCGCTATCACTTGGAATGATACTGGTGGTAACAAGTTACGCCCGTTCGATCTACAAGCCCCTGCAACAGTTGACCAAGCGCGCCGGAATCGTCGGAGCAGGACTAGCCGCTCGCGAGAGAATAGCTGAACTATTGATGGACGATAAGAGAGTGGCAACTCTACCGTCCGATCTTTGTCTCGACTTTGTCGATGGTGACATCGAATTTAGAGGGGTTTCGCTCAATTACGCAGAAAAGACGATTGCGCAAGATCTTAACTTCACTATTCGAGCGGGAAGAAAAGTTGCACTCGTCGGCGAAACTGGCGTTGGCAAGTCAACTGTCGCCAAATTGATTCCTCGCCTCATCGAAGCGACATCAGGGGAGATTTTGATCGGTGGCGTCGATGTCAGAGATATCGAACTCGCCTCATTGAGAGGTCACGTCTCTTATCTGCCTCAAGAGACGTTCATCTTCGCCGGCACGATTTGGGAAAATATAACATATGGCTCTCCCGGCTCCGAGCGCCTTGATGCGATCAAAGCAGCCGCAGAAGCCGGAGTAGTTGAGGTCATAAAAGCTCTGCCAATGGGCTTTGATACTGTGGTTGCTGAGAAGGGCACAAGCCTCTCGGGTGGGCAGCGTCAATGTGTCGCAATTGCTAGGGCAGTACTCAAAAACTCGTCGATCATCATCTTCGATGAACCAACAGTTGGAATCGACCCCTCACTAGAGGCTGTCATATCATCGGCCCTTGATTCGGCGTCCCGTGGACGAACCACCATTGTAATTACCCACCAAGAGTCAACGGCACGCCTCTGTGACACCATGTATCGCTTGGTAGACGGACATATTGTCGTTCAAAACCACGAAAGTTACTTCAACGTCGAAGAGCAAGACGAGATTCATCTTCCGTTGATGCGTCGGTGAATTCCTAGTGTCCTAGCTGCCCTCTTGGAGTCAATCTAGGCCTCTATCAATTGAATAAAACTGAGTTAAGGAGTAGTAAATGAAGAGATTTCAAGAGTCAACGATACTGATAGTTGGGGGAGGCTACGTTGGCCTCACCGCCGCCGGTTGCTTTGCCGAGATCGGCCATAACGTTCATCTAGTCGAAAAGGACCTCGATCGACTATCGATGCTGGCAAGAGGCGAGATTCCAATCTACGAACCTGGCCTCGAAGAGATCTATGCGAGGGCGCTCGCGAATGGGAGGATTCAACTTCACCAGGAAATCGAAGAGGGCCTCTACGGTGCAGAAGTGGCACTGTTGTGCGTAGGAACGCCACCATCGCCAAGTGGTGACCCAAATCTAACGATAATCGCAGCAGCAGCTAGTGAGGTTGCAAGGGGAGCGGTCAAGGCAACCTATGTAGTCGTAAAGAGTACGGTACCACCGGGGACCTGCGAAGCCCTTGAATTGATCTGCCACGACTCGGCTAGGGAGAATGTAAAGGTAGCAGTCCTCTCTAATCCCGAATTCCTGCGAGAGGGACGTAGCGTCTATGACTTCATGAACCCAGACCGTGTGGTGGTCGGTGGCGAAGGAGAAGGTTTATTGAAGGTCGCCAGCCTCTATCCAGATGAGATGGAGTTGCTCACCCTCGATCGTCGTGGTGCAGAGCTGATTAAGTACGCTTCAAATGCATTCTTGGCGGTAAAAGTCTCCTTTGCTAATGAGGTTGCCGCCCTTTGCGAGACCTTAGGAACTGAAGCCGAAAGTGTGCTTCGCGGTGTTGGCATGGATAGCCGTATAGGGGGCGACTTTTTGAACCCCAGTATCGGGTGGGGTGGATCGTGCCTTCCCAAAGATACCTCTGGCATGGTCGCTATATCTCGCTCCCTTGGCCTCAATTCATTAGTGGTTGAAGGCGCAATTGAGGCAAATGATACTGCTAGAAGTCGAATCGTGGAGAGGTTAGCTAGGGTAACTGGCGGCCTCAGGGGTACCAAGGTGGCGCTCTTAGGCCTCTCCTTTAAGGCAGGGACCGATGATACGCGCGACTCGCCAGCTATCTATCTCGCACAGCTTTTGAAGGCTAAGGGCGCAGAAGTGATCGCCTATGACCCTATGGCAAGGCTGCATGCTAGCCAATTCGACGCAATTTCAACGCGGGCAATAACCATCGATCAAGCTACGGAGGGCGCCGATGTAGTTGTGGTAGGTGTTGGTTGGAGCGAATTTGGTGAAATATCGCCGACGAAGTTACGTGAGAGGATGGCTGGGGCTATCGTCTTCGATGGCGTTGGAATCTTGGATCTAGATAGCTACGCGAAGGCAGGTTTTGTCGCCATGGGAATCGGTAGAGGCCATCAAGATCGTTTCAAGCCGATTATTTGGAGACCCCTCTCCTGGACGATCGAAGAGACGCCGGTTATCCGCGGTGAAGTTGCCTAATTGCGAACAACGGCTCTTAAAAGCTACGACGTAGCCCGAATGCCCTTATCATAAGCGCTAGATACGTTGCGATCGTGACCAATGATCCAACCGCCATTACGATCGCATTCGTATTTGCCTGTGCTTGGAGGAATGTTACTCCGTAGAGGGCTGAGATAATCACGGTGCTGATCCCGATCACAGATAGGGAGATTGCCACGTTGTCTTTGGTGTCACCGACGACGATCGTGGTATAGAGCGCTGCTAAAAAGAGTAAAACGCCGATGACGATGTGACTCTGCAGAAGTGGCATCGAAGTCGAAGACAATGCCCACTTGAAAGAGGGGTATGCACCGGATGCGAAGTTGGCGCCGGAGCCTGGATGGACTTTTGGAATCTTAACGTAGATATTCGTTGCCTCACCAAGTCCTATCTGGAGAAGGGCCATGAAGATGGTAATCCCCGACCAGACCCGACTTCGTCGGCCATCGCCGACTCTTGGAAATGAGTATCTTTTTTTGCGAGCCATATGTATCAATGATCTTATTTCGCTTTTCCCTTCCTATCGTCGAATCGGGGAGAGCTGAGGGATTGAACATCGCTATTTGCTATGTTCAAGGTACCTTTCCCACCACGATTGGGCGGTAGATCGATCTACTTGGTCCCGAAGATAGCATTTCGTCATTATCTTTAGGAAAACTCTCGGACGCATCTGCCGTAGTGATCCTGCTGCGGAGGAAGATAGGACTTCAATCGCCTTCTCTTTGCGCAAGGTTTCATCTAAACGTTGCGGGCTTTATCGGGAGCGAAGGTGGAATTGGACATGGTTGGTAGGTGGCAATTTAAAGTATTGGATTCTTGTTGTGTCACGAAACGTATATCTTCAATTGAATAAGCAGGCAGTAGAAAGAAGCATATTAGTGGCAACGATTTTGTATCTCCATGCTCACCCCGATGATGAGTCCATGCTCACCGCTGGATCTATGGCGAGAGCGAAGGCTAATGGCGATCGCGTGATCTTGGTGACGTCGACGAATGGTGAAGAGGGGGAGTACCCAGAGGGATTTGTATCCTCCAAGGAGGAGTTGGCCGAGGTTAGAAGGAAAGAAGTGGCTGCCTCTGCGGAAATAATCGGAGTTGATCGCTTGGTGCTTCTTGGCTACCATGACTCTGGAATGGCAGGGACTGAGGCGAATTCTAATCCAGCTGCATACTGCAACGCTGATCTTGAAGAGGTAGCTAAGCGAGTCGCTGACATCATCAAAGAGGAGGGTGTTGACGTTATCGTCGGATATGACTCCAATGGCGGATACGGACACCCCGATCACATAATGGTTCACAAGGTTGCCGTTCGTGCAGCTGAGATCACGGGCGTACCTTGCTTTCAAGCGACAATGAATCGCGACTTCATGAATGAGATGATGAAGATGGCAGCAGAGTCTGGTGAATTCGACGGTCTCTCCGAGGACGAGAGGCCATCGGGGGAATTTGGTACACCGGAGGCGCAATTGGATACCTTTATCGACGTTGCAGATTATGTCGACGTCAAGAAGAGATCGCTCGAGGTACACAAGAGCCAGCAACTGGGAGTTGACTTCGTATTTAAGTTGACGGATGAGCAACTACGCATGGGCTTTGGTACCGAGTGGATGATCTCACCGAACTTTGGGGACGGCAACCGCCGTACTTGGATGGCCTAGGTGCCCATCGTATCAATTGCCTAAGGAAACACACGTGATCGCGGAGTTAATTGCCTACGATCACTTATATGATCTCTCCCGCTGCCTCTAGGAATCAGTGATGTTACGAGTTGGCCATGAGGGCTGAAGGTTGCGGGGTATATCTTGTGGTCGTAGTCCCTCGCGAGGCTGCTTTAGGAGAGGTGCCGCAGGACCTAGTCACTGTCCTTATTCATAGCGGCGAGATGTACATGTGTAAGGGCGGAAGTAGCAGTTCTGTTGATCTTTTAGATTTGCTACTGCGCTAGAAAGCGGTTGAGGGCATCGAGGGATGTGCTCGACCGCTTTGCTAGAGAGCTAAGCTCCTCGGCAAATTGACCTAGCCACGTTGTAGCGTCGATTTGACCCCTCGAGATAGTTACACCTCGAACGACCTTGGATCTTTGAAACGCTATTTTTCCGCTTCGATCTTTCGTGGCCACCAAGTTGGTATCACCGAAGGTGATCGTAATCTCTTCGATTTGACCGCCCTTGCCAAAGCGGGACTTGCTGCGCCTTACTTCAACGTTCTCGCCGGGGAGAATGGAGGCGAGTTTGTTGAGAAGTAGGTCGCTAAATAGGGCAAAGTCGCTCGAATTTGCCCTAAGCGCACTAGCTAAAAGATCAGTTGAGTCAGGTGTTGCGTCAAAGTCGGTCATCAGTCATTTAATGGTAGTACAAGAGTTGGCTTTGCAATCGTGTGGTCAGCGCGAAGTGGCGCAATTGAGGTGCCAATTGCGAAGAACTCCGTAGTATGACCTCCCCAGCGATGGGGAAGTGACAGGAGCTGAACTCCTACAATCCCTTCCGCGCTGACTGCCTCCGCCTCCGCCTGCATTCTGCTCATCGCTAATTCACGGGCGTCATAAAGGGCCTCGGTGAAGACTGGAATCTCTGTGTTTTGACCGAGGTTTGAAAAAGTCTGAGACATTCTTTGATGTGCTATGTGGTAAACGCAGGTACCCATCACCATGGAAAGCGGTCGATAGCCAGATTGTATGAGAGTCCAGAAGTCTTGCCCCGATAGATCTGAGGTAAAGGGGGCGCCATTCACCTTCCAATTGTGGCTGTGGTCCTCGGCGATGACGGCGGTGCCTACTGCCATGAATTCGGCGATATCGGAGCCAAACTCTTTGAACTCAACTTCTAGCCGAACTCCAACAACTCCATCGGCGCCGAGTACTGCTGCTTCTGCTTCCATTCTGCTCATCGCTAATTCGCGAGCATGATACATAGCTTCGGTGAGTTTGGTTAGCTCTTGGTTGACTCTCCACTTACCGACTTGGATGCCAACGTGGTAGATGGATGATCCAAATACCAAACCGAGTGGCCTAAAGCCAGCCTCGCGGACGAGGAGAAATTCATTTACAGATAAGTCCGAGGTAAAGAGGGTGGTCTTTTGACCGGGCTTCATCTCGTTTAGTCGTTTGATGGCGTCTTCGGGGACGCCGAGGGACTTTGGATCGAGGTTTATTTCGCTCATTTAATCTATCTTTCTTTCTAAATCTTTTGCGATCGTGGCCATTTCGGTTACCGTTATTTTTTTAGCGATATGTACCTAAGCGTTGGCCGCTGTTCGACCACGTTAAAGTGTGTCAATGCGCTACCTATGATCGTCGTCTCTGCGATGAAGTCGACGTGACCCTCGGCAGGTTCGTGGTGGAAGATCCTTAGTGCGGAGTGTGAGATGATGGATCCAGACGCGCCAATTCTACCGACGTCTTCAATGTGTCGATCGCGCCCACGATTACGGGCATTGTTTACCATGCGTGTAAAGGTGTCAATCTCGGTATTGGCGGCAAAGAGTGAGTTTTGCATCACAGCGGAGTAGTCGTTGTGAGCAACTTCGAGGATGGTGTCGACAAGTAGATCTGCCGTTATCCATCCGCTAGCTATCAACTTAGCGAAGTCATTGCCCTTGAGGCTCGTTAGAAACGGTCGCTTAGATCGCGTGCTTCCTTGTGAGCGGATTGCGGTTCCCACCATGAGAAACTCTTGAGCTCCAGGCTCAAGCTCGCTTCGACTTATCGTGATCCCGATGACGCCATCGGCACCTATAAGCCGAGCCTCCTCTCGAATACGTGCCTTGGTATTTGACCACCCGTTATCGATTACCTCTTGATAGCTGGCACCCCACGGTGACATTGAGAGTTGGAAGCCTCCACCCGATCTGGCATACATTCGACAAGGGGGGTAGTAGACGCCTGAGGTATTCATCACGGCACAGCCCATCGCCTCGCCGACCGTATCGAATCCAATGTCTGCCAGTGAGTAGCTTGCTGCAACCGAGAGCATCGAAGTATTCGATGCGCCAGTGTGCATTCTTTCGATTCTCTTGAGTGCCGCTTCAGGTAATGGGATCTCATTAGTCAATTTGTGCCTCCAAATGGATCGCCTAGCTAAAAGCTACCACGGCATTAGAGGTGTAGATAATTTTCCAGCTCAAATATGTTGATCTCATGAGATGCGGAGACCTAGAGATCCGGTGAGCGTTTGGTTGCACCGGCGGTTCTAAAGAACTACAGCGGCGAAACAATTCGCCTTAGTTTCAATGGATTATGGTCCGAGGAGGTTGCATGCGACGCGATTTCTTCCCGCCTCTTTTGCACTATAGAGCGCTTTATCGGCGGCTGCCAGAAGCGATACTGTGAGATCACTCGAGGCGATCGACCTATAACTTTGGTGGCCGGATTCAGGATCTAAGGTGGCTACACCAATTGAGATAGTGGAACGTATCTTTTTCTTGTTATCGGTTTCGATCGTCATTTTTTCGATGGCGCTTCGAATTTTTTCCGCTTCAGTGCGGGCTTGCTCTTGTCCTAGGTTTTCAAGGAGGATCGTGAACTCTTCGCCACCATACCGTGCCACCATAGTCGAATCGCTTGCGAAGGATTCTATTATCCTCGCACATGCTATTAGGTAGTGGTCACCGGCTAGGTGGCCGTATGTGTCGTTGATGTTCTTGAACTTGTCGATGTCGAGGAAGAGAACTGATAGCTTTTGGCCGCTCTGCTTAGCTCGTTCGATTGCATGGTCAACTCTTAGGGTAAAGAAGTTTCGGGTTGGAAGGTGAGTTAGGTCATCGGTCTGCGCCTGTCGCTCCAGATGTTGGAATTTGACCACCTGTGCGATGGCAGCCTCGCATTGAGCAGAGAAGAACTCGAGAGTCTCGAGCTGTGAAGGCGTGGGGTGGCGACCGCTCTTTGGCTCATCGAGGGAGATGACGCCGATCTTTTCCCCATCGAAGTCAAAAAGTGGTATCGTAAGCGAATCAAGTGGGTGCCATATTGCTTCTCCCTCGTGGGGCGTTCGGTCTGGAACTGCAAGCATCGACCACACCTCATCGGGGAGTGAAAAACGATTATGGTCGAAGAAGTAGACTCCGCCAATCGCCATCTCGGGTTGTGTGAGGGGTTCAAATTGTCGGATGTCGGTCGCATTTATCGCGAGCGCCGCCTCTTCTTCTTTGGTGAGTCCAAAAGATGCTCGCAGTTGTAGTCGAGTTGTGTCTGGCTCCTTTAGGTTGATGACGATTCGCTTAAAGTCGGCAGCCTCGGCCATCAATCGGGCAAAGTCGTTCAAGACTTCGGTTAGCTGCTCTTGTCTTTTGCTAGCAGCTGTAGCTTCAAAGAGGCGCGAAATCTGTGCTCGCTGTGCCTCAAGAATTCTGATCCGAGAGGCTGCATTGGTGCGGGCTCGAAGGAGTTCAATCGCGATTGAGCAGTAGTTAGCGAATAACTCCAAGAAGAGAGAGTTCTCATCACTTGGAAGTGTCCCATCCTTCGGGTCGTCTGGATTTATAAGTCCAATAATTTCCCCGTCACGATCGTATAGTGGCGCAAATAGGACCGACAGCGGATGCCAGCCGCTATGTGCTGCATCAAAGTTCGGAGTCGGCACAATGAACGATCCGAGTGACTTTTGAACGACGTCGGTACGTCCATCGAGCCAGTAAAGATTTCCAATAGGTTCTGCATTCCTTCGAATTTCGTCGATTACTCCGACCGGCATTGTATGGTTTGAGATCTCACTATTCATCGTTCGTGGGTCGGTGGAGTAGCGCGAGACGGTTCGAAAGATATCGCCTTCTTTGATGAAGATTACGCTTGCCGAGAAGCCAAGTTCTTCACAGACGATTCGGTTGATCTCGTCGAAGAGAGATATTTCGTCGTCGAGGAGCAGCAACTTACGGGCCGTCTGTATGACGGTCCTTAGTTTGTTGTACTCTTCAAAACCAACATCGGTCATCTTTTTCCTGTCGACCATCGCTCCATGGGAGTCGAAATCAACTTTGAGCGCCTCATTTATATTCGGCACTTAGGTTAGTCCAATTGACGAAAAATATTGGTGATATTTGTGATTGTAATGAAATAATCATTTCAACGTATCGAAAAGATAACCCAGATTCAATATTTCCTATGACCGTACTCTTTCGTGCACAAATAAATTGAAGATACTTTGAGAAGTGATTTTATAAAAGCAGTGAACTACTTATGTAGCTTGGGTTCAAGTAATGACCTTTTCCTCTACGTTCACGAATGGTTTCATAATTGTCGCCAAACTTCTCTACCGATCCTCGATTTTGGATTTTTGTGAATGAACCTCAAGGGAGGCTGAGATACAGTTGAGTTACGTTTTCGGAATGGTGTTCTAGGCCCGTTGGTTCTTTGGTTTACCTCCTTGAACAGGAAGCATATAAAAAGTGATACTTCCCGTGTGGCCCGACGATCGCCAAAAGCGGGAGGTTTTAGTGGCATTTACCTATGTCGGTCCCTACTTGAGATTGCGTACCCAAGGGGGGAAGTTTGTTTCAGCGAGCTTTATTGCTCTTCTTCGTTCCAAGTAGATGGGATCCAATTCTTCAAGGTGCCTATAGAAGGACTTGGAGTGGTTCATGTGAGATATGTGTGCGATCTCGTGCAGCATCACTCCTTCTATAAGCGACTTATCGAGGAGCATCAATCGTGCACTGAGTGAAATCGTACCGGAAGATGAGCGACTAGCCCACCTGCCATTTGGAAGTCCAATACGAACCTTATGTACCTCTCGCCCGCTCGTCTTTAAAAGCGTGTCAAGAAGTTTGGATAGTGGCTCTCGTGCGAGTCTCTTTAATGCCGAACCGAGGATTTGGTCGATATCAAGAAGAGATTCGCTCATGATCCTGATCTCAAAGTTGTTGATAGTAAATCGCGGTTGATTCTGCTTGGCAATATGGTACGTAACGCGATACGTCTCGTTGAGGAGGGGGATGTCTATTTTTTCCGGGTACTTAACTGCTAGCGGAAGAGGGGGAAGCGATATCTTGCCACTTTCGATATGGCTTATAATCGTTGTTTTAGATCGCTTGGAGAGCGACGATGGGGACCTGACTTCGATGGAGCCATCTGATCCTCGGTATAAACGGGCGCTTCGTAGCCTGCGATCGACTTTGAAGTCAATCTCATGTCCTTTAGTTGCCACTTGGTACTCCGGAAACAACGATCACACTTTTACTATAAGGCTTAACTTACTGCCACGATCGTAATCGCCACTGGTCTCAAGTAACCGTCTTAGTTGCGTTATGGTCGTTGAAAGTTTGGCGTTAAATTCGCTCTTAGGCATTTCGATTCAATAATGGTAGGTGTTGGGATCTTTTTCGTGGGAACCGCTAGGGCGAATGGACCTAAACGCAATTTGCGGTGCTGTGTCCCTCAGGGTGAGCACCCGTAGCGATTTACGGAACTTTATGGCTTCGAGTACGGTCTATATATTTGAAGAATCACACTCCTTTATGACATTAATAATAAATTAATAAAACTTCCGGTCGCGTTGTCGATCGTGCTCTATTCTTTATGTTTCAGTTTGATGTACGGACATCGTTGGAGTAGCGTATTCATCCGTACTCTTTCGTGCTGCGGCTAAGTAGCGTTTGAGATGCAATGTGAGTTTTGCCTCTCTGGGTCAAGGGGATGAGTTGTCAGAGACTACGGTACTTTCGAGTTCGGCTAGGCGTCGTCTCAGGATCGTCGAATGTGTTATAGATTTGCTCGGTACGCAAGGTGGTAGTGCGGTGAGCCACCGTGCCATCGATGATATGTTGGTGTTGCCTAACGGCACTACCTCTAACTTTTTTCGAACAAAGACTGCACTCCTCGGCGCGGCTTACGACAGAATCGCTGAATTGGACCTAATTGAAGTTGATCGAGCATTGGCCGCTGCCCAAAGCGCGCCGAAATCGGATGTATCAGGCTCTCAGATCATAGCCAAGACAATCGAGGCCTGGGTGGGCAGCGAAGAGGGGCTCATACGCCACCGAGCTCGTCTCGAAATTGATCTTTTAGCTAGTTATTGGAGCGATCTAGCACCGATAGTTCTCCACCACCGCAATGAAGTAACCAAGCTTGTAGCGCAATTTTTAGCGATTTTAGGGCTTGATGACACGTGGGAGAAGGCCAGGATGCTTCACGTTATAACAGATGGCCTCATCTTCGACCAAGCGATTCATAAGTACGATGGCCATCGCCTATCTCTCGAGACCATAGGCGAATCTCTGTCATCGATGTTGCTCTCGTGGCGAATGGCCGACTAACCGATACTCCAATAGAAGTGGTGCACCCTACGGTTTTTTGATTGGTCATTCACCTTTTGTCACTAGACGATAGTCGGGCTTGGAGATGACCGATTTCCTAGTAAAGCTAGCAGTGTTAGCTTTAAGATAGGTTGTCAGAGAGGTATTGGGAAAGGTACCGCGCGGTCAGTCCTTCCCCGGACTCGATCATCGTCTGGGGTGTACCTTGAAATACAAGTTCGCCTCCATTGTGACCCGCACCGGGGCCTAAGTCGATGATCCAATCTGCGTGTGCTATTACGGCTAAATTGTGTTCGATTACTATCACGCTCTTTCCTTTGGCTACGAGTCGATCGATAATGGCAAGGAAGTTTGCTACATCAGCTAGGTGGAGACCGGTTGTTGGTTCGTCTAAGACGTAGATATCGCCGCTTTGACCTATTTGATCGGCGAGTCGGAGTCTTTGACGCTCGCCTCCCGAGAGAGTGGAAAGTGGCTGGCCTATCTTTATGTACCCAAGCCCAACATCGATAATTCGATCAATGATCTGGGAAGCTGCCGGTATTTTGGACGGCAAGCTATCAAGGTACTGCCTAAGCTCGTCTGCCGACATAGCTAGCACTTGTGAAATGTCCTTACCACCGAGGCTGTATTCGAGGACCTCATCGTGGAATCTTCGTCCTTCACACTCCTCGCAGATGGTCGACGCTCCAGCCATTATTCCGAGGTCGACGTAGATAACGCCGGCGCCACTACAGTTTTGGCAAGCTCCATCGGAGTTGGGAGAAAATAGCGCTGCTTTCACCCCATTCTCCTTAGCAAAGGCCTTGCGGATGGGTTCTAACAGATTGGTGTACGTACCAGGATTCGATCGCCTCGAGCCCTTTATTGGGCTTTGATCGATTCTCACGACATCGTAGGCCTTCGGAATCGAGGAGTAGATGAGCGAACTCTTCCCAGAGCCGGCGACGCCCGTCACGCAAACGAGGACGCCAAGTGGGATATCTACGTCGACGTCTTTTAGGTTATTCTTGTTCGCTCCACGAATGGCAATAGTTCCCTTTGGCTCGTGTGGCTTTAGGCTAAGTGGAGTTCGGTACTTTAAGTAGCGACCAGTGATTGAGTCATTTTCAAGAAGGCCTTCAACACTTCCTTCGTAGCAGATCTGACCCCCTTTCTCTCCCGCGCCAGGACCGATGTCAACTACGTGGTCGGCGATCTTGATCATCTCGGGCTTGTGTTCAATGACAAGTACCGTGTTCCCCTTGTCTCGTAGCCCTACGAGTAGTTCGTTGACTCGGGATATATCGTGAGGGTGCAGCCCTATCGATGGTTCGTCGAAGATGTAGGTAACGTCACTAAGTGGTGATTCAAGGTGGCCGATCATCTTAGTGCGCTGCGCTTCGCCCCCAGATAGAGTTCCCGATGGACGATTGAATGATAGGTATCCGAGGCCGATCTTGGTGAACTGTTCTACGGTCCGTCGAAGTGATGAGAGTAGGGGAGTGGCAGATGGTTCATCGATCCCATCAAGAAAGGAGATGATGTCGCTAATTTGCATCTCGGATACGTCTGCGATCGATTTTTCGTTTATTAGGGACGAACGGGCTCCTAAAGAAAGTCGCGTCCCTTCGCACTCGTCGCATGTGGAAAATGTAGCTGCTCGCTCGGAAAAGGCTTTGAGGTGCGGTTGGAGACTCTCCTGGTCTTTGGCGAGGATCGACTTGGTTATCTTTGGAATGAGTCCCTCGTAGGTTACATTGACGTTGTTTACCTTTATCCGGATTGGATCGTGGTACAACAGATCGTCGAGTTCTTTGGCGGTGAAGTCTGAGATTTTTTTGTCGGGGTCGACGATACCCGAATCGGTAAATATCTTCAGTGTCCAGAAGCTATCGGGGGTATAGCCCGGAACTTTGATGGCTCCTTCGTTGAGCGACTTCGAAGGGTCAAAGACTTCAGAGAGATCCAGAGTTGAGATGCTTCCTCGCCCTTCACACTTGGGGCACATCCCACCGAGGCGGCTAAATGTAACTCTCTGCGCCTTGGCTCTTCCCTTTTCGACTGTAATAGCGCCGCTAGCGCGAACCGAGGGAACGTTATATGAAAAGGCAGCTGGGGGACCGTAGTAGGGTTTTCCGAACTTTGAAAAAAGAATGCGAAGGAGTGCGTTAGCATCTGTAACTGTGCCAACAGTGGACCTGGGGTCCCCGCCAAGTCGTTGCTGATCCACCGATATTACCGTCGTAAGTCCTTGGAGAAGGTCTACCTCCGGTCGTGACATGCGCGGCATGAATCCTTGAATAAATGTGCTGTACGTCTCATTTATCAGCCGCTGGGACTCTGCAGCCAAAGTGGCAAAGACCAACGAACTCTTTCCTGAGCCAGAGACTCCAGTAAAAGCAGTTATCTTGCGCTTTGGTATGGCGAGATCTACATTCTTTAAATTGTTCTCCCGGGCGCCATAGACCCTAATGAAGTCGTGATTATCTCTTCCTGTAACTTCTGCTAAACGACTGTCTTCGATCAACGTGAACTCCCAAGGCCTCTTTTTCAGCAAGAACTGACTTCGTAACTGTTTGCTATGTATCGCACAACAGCATCGCACAACAGCATCGCACCTATATCGAAAGCCTACATCCACGAAGCTGCCACCCAAAGGGATATACGCTTGCAGATAAAACCTGAGATATCCCTTAGCTAGCGCTCTAACTTTCGGGTTATGGTGATGGCAGCCTCTTTAGGCCAACCGCTTACTTCCAGGGCCAGAGATAACGCTCCTACCACCATTTGTGGGAGCGACGGTTATCTGGGTTGAGATTCGGTCTTTGAGCGATTGGACGTGTGAGATGATTCCTACGACCTTGCCTTGACTTTGGAGGCTGGATAGGGCATCGATTGCTGCCTCGAGAGCCTCTTCATCGAGGGTGCCAAAGCCCTCGTCGAGAAAGAGCGAATCCACGCTTAGTCGACCACTGAGCATATTCGACAGTCCAAGTGCGAGTGCGAGACTAACGATGAAGCTCTCGCCACCCGAGAGGTTCTTGGTAGTTCGTACCTCGCCTCCCTGGTAGTTGTCGACGACGTTTAGGGATAGGCGTTGTCCGATCCTCTTATCAGCGAGAAGAAGGTAGCGATCACTCATTATCTGCAGCTGACGATTAGCGCCTTTTACAAGCGACTCAAAGGTTAGCGTTTGGACGAAGTTTCGATACTTCTTCCCGTCGGCTGAGCCGATTAACTTGTCGAGATCCTCCCACCGCTGAAATTGTCTTTGCTGCACCGCTAGCTCTTCACATAGCGCTCTATATCGAGCTCTGAAGCGCTCGTTTGCCTCTAGGCGTGCCATGAGAGCGGATTCGTCAAACTGAAGTTGATTGATTTGCGCTTCTAGATCTTCGATCGCCTCGAGTATCTCGCCTAACGTGTCATCAGTTGTGATCAACTTTTCTATGCGAGCTAGAGACTCGGATTGACTTTGAAGTTGGGAGGCGAGGGTGAGAGAAGTTGAGGTAAGTTCGTCTTTGCGTCGCTCAAGTTCATCGACCTCTATTTGACTAAGAAGGCATCCCAAGAACTCCCCTTCGTCGTTGAACCCCTCGGCGGACAACCTTGCGCTTACCTCCTCTGTGCTTGATCGAAGCTCGGCCTCGAGTCGTTCTAGATTCGATGTGAGGGTTGTTATCTGTCCTTTGAACTGGCTGATACGGTCGTTAGATTCCAATAGCATCACCTCGAGACCTTGATGTTTGATGCCTAGGTCGTCGACCTTTCGCTGCGCCAAGGCCTCTTCTACCTTTGCATCCCTATCGCCAAAGAGTTGCCGCCTCTCATTCGTTAGCTCTTCTGCGACTTTTGACTCTTCCAGTTGTCGAGTAATTAGTGTTGCAAGGCGCTCTTGCGATATCCGCTCTGCCTCTTCTAGGTGGGATATCTCTGCCCGAAGTGCGCTGAGTGCCTCATTCAATTGGTGAATTTTAGATCTTGAATCACTGTATCGATTGGCACGATCCAAAAGATGGAGGTCCACCTTTGAAAACGAGGAGTCGTCTTCAAATTGCCACAGATCGGAGATGTAGGGTTCTAGCAACTGTCGAAGAGCACTTTTATCGGTCTCGTACTCTACCTTTGCTACTTCGACATTTGAATCTTCGCGATCGAAGATAACCTGGGCGTCCTCGTGGCGCGATGTAGAAATCGAAAGCGTTGCCTCAAGGTGTGCTAAGGCGGCCGTTGCGTCGTTGACCTTTGCTTCAACCTCTTCAATTGCCTCACTAACCCGATCGATCGAGGCGATTAGTTCATCAATCTCATTTAGCTTTGTCGAAGCTAGGTCGATAGATGGAGATGCTTCACCGTTCGCAAAAGGGTGCTCAATTGAACCACAGAGCGGGCAGGCCTGACCGGCGACGAGGAGGTGGCCGCGTCGTCCCTTGAGATCTTCGATGGTTCCGATGCGGACTATCTCAGTTCGAAGTGCGTCGCGCTCTTCCTCGATCTCTCGTCGACTTCTCCCTTCCAAGGTAGCAAGGAGGCTAGTTTGCGAAGCCTCCGCCAATTGGCGTAATTGCTCAATGATCCCCATGCCATCTCTTAGCTGCGCCGTGGCAGCATTAACATCCGCAGAGGTCGCCTCGAGACGTCTAAGTGAGGTCACTCGTCGCTCGATGGCGCCCTCTAGGTTTTCTTTGGCCTTCGAAAGATTGGCGTATGTAACGCGAATGACCGAGAGTTCAGATTGGAGGCCCTGATCTTGGAGGTTTGCTTCGAGGTACCCCTCGAGTTCTCCTTTGGCGGAGATGGCTTTAGATAACTTATCCCTTGCCGATGAAAGGTCTTGGGAGTACTTGAGTGAGGCTGCCGAGGTCTCTTCGAATTCTGCGTCTATCTGGGAGATACGATCCTTCACATCGAGGGACTTGCTATCGATCTCGCGAACTCTAGTGGTGACTACGTTGAGTTGTCGAAGCTCCGCGGTTGCCTCTGATAGTTCCTCCTTTGCAGCTTCAAATGCCGCTGCAATTTGATCGTGGCTGATAGTCGAGTCCTCTAGGTTTGTCTGCGTAGTTGCGAGGTTCGTCGCCTCAGAGCGTTGCGCCTTCTTGAGGTTTTCTAAATTGAAGTAGAGATTTGCTACTCGTAGAGCTCGCTTGGCAGCCTCGAGTCGGGTGTCTTGGCCCTTAAAGGAGGTAACCTCTTCAAGATGTCGCGCCTGTTCGACTTTGAGTTTTTCAATTTCAGTTCGATGGCGGGCGATAGCTCGTAGATTCTCAGCAGCTATTTGGTGGGTATTTCGTTCGCCACGCAATTTAGTTATCTGCGCTCTAGCGACCGTTAGGTCGACTTCGACCTTCTCGACATCTTCCTCAGAGAGAAGTTCGTTCTCCTCGGTTGCAACCTGGCTTCGAAGGCTTATTAGCGATGCCTCTTCTCGCTTATGTATCTCGTGTACCTTCTTCGAGATCTCACTGTAGAGTTCGGTACCTGTGATCTGCTCTAAGATCGGGGCCTTCTCGTCAGGCGGGGCATTTAAAAATGCTGCAAATCCTCCTTGGGCTAGGAGCATCGATCGGGTAAAGCGGGTGAAGTCCATTCCCGTAAGTTCAGCGATCTGGGTCTTTACCTCATCGATACGATTTGAGATGAGTTCAGCTGTGCCATCGGGCTTCGCAATGGCGATCTCATGGCGTTGGTTCTGTAACCTTCCATCGATTGCATCTCTGGCTCTACGCTGACTCCAACTACAGATGTATCGATTCGAACCAGCTTCAAAGAGGACCTCTGCGCCACATCGCGATGACCCCTTGCTCATAATCTCGTTGGTCGATTGACTTATCGACTCGAGGCGCGGCGATCTGCCATAAAGCGCTAGGCAAATGGCATCTAGGATCGTTGACTTTCCTGCTCCGGTTGGTCCGGTAATTGCAAAGATGCCGGCGTCTGTGAAGTTGCTATCTTCAAAGTCGATCTCCCACCTTCCGGCGAGTGAGTTGAGGTTTTCAAAGACAATCTTCAATATCTTCATCGCTACCTACTCTGCTCGCTGGTCTTCTTGTTCGACTTCAATAAGTGCCTCTTTGTAGGTCATAAGGAGTTCGTTCCGTTGATCCTCGGCAACATCGGTAGCTTCAAGGAGTCGAATAAAGACGTCTTCGGGGGATAGTTCCTCCAGATCTAATGCGGTTTCGTCGCTCTCTAAGATCGCCTCTAAAACCTGCAGATCCTTTACCTTGAGGATGTCAATGAGGCTATCACGGGTCGCCTCGCCCAAGGAATCTTTGAGGTCTCCCGCAACTGTGTTTCCGGAGTGAACTACCTCTAACCAAGTTGATTCCTTTGAAGCTCTGATGCGGCTGATCTCGCCGAGGAGGAAGTCCCGATCTCCTTCTATTCGTTCGAGTCGTTGAAATCTAGGTATCTCGACGATCTCGATGAGGGGTTTGCGTCCCTCGAAAGTCACGACTACAACGCTTTTTTGCTGCTTTGCTTCACCAAAACCCATTGGTATCGGTGAGCCACTGTATCGAATCGCGTCAGATCCGCCCACTCGTTGGGGAACGTGAAGGTGGCCGAGGGCTACATAGTCGAAGTTCTTTGCCAGTATCGAGGGGTTGATATGTGTGATCGTCCCTACGTAAAGGCCCCGTACTCCATCGCCATCTAAGGTGAGGCCACCAGCTGTAAAGAGGTGTCCCATTGCAATCAGTGGAATGTTTGGATCTATTTCGTCCCTGATGCTCGTTGCAACCGTTGCCACTTTCTCGTAATGGTCTAAGATCCCAGCGAGTAGCTTCTCCTCTTTAGTCTCGGGGCTCTCGCCAGCGTCTACACTTCGAACAAAGCGGTCGTGCAGGTAAGGAACCGCACACACGATCGCTTCTGGAGCCCCTTGTGCATCGCGCAGAAGTATCACTTCATCCTCGACCCTATCGGTGACTTGCCCGACTACGTGGATATCTAATGCTTCGAGAAGGCTGCGTGGTGCGTTGATGAGCGACGGTGAGTCGTGGTTTCCTGCAATAATTACAACGTGCCGACAGCGTGAACGCGATACCCGTGTCAGAAAGCGAAAGTAGAGTTCTTGACTCCTGTGGCTCGGCGTCGTGGTATCAAAGATGTCTCCAGCAACGAGGAGGCAGTCGATTTCGAGGCGATCGATGGTTGAGCTCATCCAATCTAGAAACCCTTCGAACTCTTTATAACGCCTCCTGCCGTATAGGAGGCGTCCGAGATGCCAGTCGGATGTATGGAGAATTTTCATTTAACCTCGCATGTTGCAGGTGGATTTTACCCTTGCTTTTCTGGATCCACTTCTCTTCGACGGGACTATGTTCGCCCAACCTAGGTGCCGCGCCTTGCTTCGTCGATTACGCATCGAACATAGCCGATTGCGGTGGTTTTTGATATTGCGGGATTTGAATACTTCGATTTTGGAATGTTTTAGTTAGAGGGTCTTCGCGTTTCTCTTATCTCTTGAGGAAACCTTAGCGCTTGGGTCTTCCTAAGGTATTTGATCTCGCCTTCAAGAGCCCCAATCCACATAAGGCCAGTACGTAGAAGTTGCTGTCTGTTTCACTTTGAAAGACTGCACGGCCCCCCTGTAGGTGATCCAAACGCATTGCTGAGTTGATCGGACGTAATTTCACTCTCGTTTAATTGTTGGATTGCCGCAATTACCGTCACGGCGGTCAAATCGGCTGGCTTGAGCGAAACAACGATCGAGCCGGAAAAAGAAACTGTGTCGTCTCTCTTATCTACGTCAAGAAGAGCGTAGTTCCGGCTTCGATAGAAGCTGATTCTCTTGTTATGGATCTACTGGAAGAAAATTTGAAATGCTCCGCGTCTTCAATCGACAATGAAGGAGTGGTTTGCTATCGATTGGGATAGTCCTATCCTCCTACTAACTCATCTGCGGGGCATGTGTCCTTCTGGATCACGACCCCTTTTCTCCTTTGTGCGAGCCAGGATTATCTATTGGTAGTTCAACTGTGATTCTCCAGTGAAGTAGGCGCTTGTACCACTCTTTTCAAATAACTGAACCGTAACTCCGCTCGAAGGTACGTAGGTTGGAACGGTTAGGGTCTTGGAAAAAGTAGTAAAGCTACTTGATGGGGGCAGGTTGAGCTGAACAGATACTTTTCCCGCATTGAAAACGTTCAATAGCAAGGGGGCTGAACTCTTGTAAGTTATCGAGAAGTCGAAGGTGCCACTCTTCATCAAAATGGTGCCAGTATTTATAATCTGACCTGGTACCTGGTTGCTAGATAGGATCCATTTTGACATGTATCCGTTTTTGAAGATCACGGTTCCAGGACTTCCGATTAGGGCAGCAGGCGCTGAAGTGGGATTTAAAAAGTTTATCGAATGGACGGTCTTTGGAGCCGTCCAATTTACGCCAATGACGTTATTCGAGTACGCGTGCACTTTTGCACCTGCGTACTTTGATATCTGTTGAAGGTAAGCGGCTTGGGAGAAGGACGGTTCAACTGCGACGCCTTGATCTAGAGTGGCCAAGAAAAGTACCTTTTGGGAAAAGAGCGGTAAGTTATTGCCGTAGTACGAAACCACCGCTGGCCGATCCGCAAAGTCTCCAACGAAGCCGTTATCTGCTAGAACCTCGACATCCGTCGGCGTAGTTTTCGATAGATTAGAGATAATTGAGCTCGTCGATGGCGAAATGTTGCTCAAGAACTGCTGGTACCAGAGCGCATGATTAACGCGCCAATTCTGCGCCATTATTGTAAAATTGCTGACCAAAAATATTCCCAACAAGAATGGTATTACCCGGGAAAATCTATTCTTTCCAAGGAGGTATGAGACAAAGAAGCTGGCAGCTACGGGAGCTACCAGATAGAAAGGTGCCCATTGAAAACCTGGTTGGCTGAATGCTGGGACAGCTAATGCATTTTCAAAAAACGGAAATAAAAGGACTCCGAACAGCGGCGAAAAGAAGGCGATAATTCCAAAGAGCTCAACATTAGAGAAGATAAGCGACCGTTGGCTTATCAGATACTTGAAATCATTTACTGGATGCGTAACTATGTACTTTGCGAACGGTGCTGCCGATACCCCTGTGCTCATAGAAGCCGGAAGCACGCCGTTGTAGATGGCATAAAGTGACGAACCATTTGAGCTATGAGTGGCTGCTATGAGGATATAAGTTGCAATTGCGCTTGCCATCATTCCGAAGGCATGTTTCCGAGGGGTCCGAAGCATTAATGCTGTAATTCCGAGGCCAAATACCATCGTCACTGCGGGATCTCCCGAGACAAGTAGTACCGCTACCGAAATCCAAGCGACAATAAGGTTCTTCTTGTATAACGCGCGCGCGCCAAGCAGTAGGAGGAAGCCGATCAGCATTTGCAGATGGATATCGAATGCGACTGCAGAGTAGATGCCAACGCTTGTGATTATGGTTGAGCTGATTAGAGCAACAGTTAATTCTCGAAGCCAATCCTTCTTGATTCTTTCCGCCAGAATTTCGCGCGACCACTTGACCGTAATGAAGAATGAGAGCGTGACAGGAAGAACCTCGATTATTACTCGCATATATATCCAGCTTGGAAGTGGAACGATAGCGGAAATCCAGGCGAGCGGCCAAATTATTAGTTCAAAATGATCTTTATAAAAGTAGAAACCACGACCCCTGACCGTATCGAACGGATTGATGTGGCCGTGTGCGATCAGGTATCGGGCTTGTTCGAAAACTGTGTAATCAAGGGTAAGAGCACCCTTGGTTTGAATTAAATATGTTTCGTGAAGGAGATAAAGCATCTCTCCAAGTCCAGCAAGGAGGACCATAAATCTAATTGCTAGGGCGAGATTCGATTCGTCTTTTCGAAGTTGGAAGAGCGTGTTTCGCAACTTGCGAATGGGGCCAAGGAATTTGTTTGAGAATGGGAAGTCGCGCAGGGTGGGATTGTTCATTTCGTTTTTAGACAATAATTGTTTTTTGTTGCACGCGTGGCTTCTTTTTAAAGTCAGGCAACGTTTAGGATCGGCGTAAAGCGCCTAATTAGGTCGTTGCCTTTTTCGAAAGGTCCTCTAGCTGTATCGCGACGGGATAATTTGACTACGGAATATTCATGGATAATGCGCCTTTTGCTCCCGATCTAGTTGATGGATATATTGATGCCAGTTAAATCCACGCGTCATATGGCGTCTAGAGCAGCATTGTAGATACAGGGGGTTGATTGGATTTTGAAAGAAGACGATGTTGATTTATCGATCTTTGGATGGGCGGATGGGATATAGCCCCAGCTAGGTGACACGAATGGCACGAACTCTCTAGTTGACTTGCTCTAAAAGCAGAGATAAGGCGAACCGAGGATGAATGCGTAAAGCAATTAGCCTGAAATTTAGAGATCGAGCCGTGAGAGCGCTGCATATGGGCATGTTGTTCGATCAAAGTAACGCGTTTGCGCAATGATGCATTTGTTTGCAATGTCGGCGGTAATTTTGGAATTTGAGAATTTGCCACAAACACAGTTAGCGCATCGAATACACCAAAGTGTGACTACGTCAACTTGATGTCAATTTTAATTCGTGGAGCTGCTTCAATGAGATATCGCCTCGATGCCGCGTGAGTTTTTACTATGGCGACGGTAATTACGAACGGAATGACGCGTAAATTTTGCCAGAAGACGCAGTATTCGGTCGTTCAACAGAGGGGGAGGTTCAAATGCGAAAGCCCAAAGTTGGAACCCCGACACCTCTATTTGAAGCCCGTATTCCATTCCAAATATATGACCAAATGCAGCGAGCAGCTCGCTCACGCGGTGCAACGTTGAAAAGCTACATAGTCGCCACTGCAGGTGCAGATGCTCGCCAGGTCGTCAAGGTTTCCGATACCATGTTTCTTCCACCAAATGACCAACGCTTATTAGCAGCGACTCTTATCAATCCGCCTCAGCCAAACGCCACGCTGAGTTTATCGAGCGTCGTTGAACCCTCGAATTGCCATCGAGCCGCTGTCGAAGTCGCCCATGAGAGCGGACTGCAGTTGCGGAGATGCGGGGTAAGTTGCCAGTACCCGAGGTAGTCGAATTGGTAATGTATCTGTGCGTCTCCGCTCAAGCGAATCTTCGATGCTCATAAAGTTTCGAAGTTAGCTTGCGCATGATGGCCCGACCGTTTAAGGCGCCCTTTCGTTGAAGTCAAGTCGTTAGTCGAAGGCGTATTCCGATACACAATAAAGTGGTTAGCCGATATCCGCCCCGATGCGCAATTCTCGCACGCCATGATTGGCGAGTATTGAGGCGTTGACCGTCCATACAATCTGATCACGAATAGTCACATCGTAAGTTACCAACGCCGAGAGCCCTTCGTTACCCTTATTGCATCGCCGCTCGAAGGTTGCGAAGTAGGCAACAGTTACTCGACTTGCCAGTCATTCTTCGATCCATTGCGACCGAATGATGGATTTACCGGCGCTGCGAAGGGCTGTTCTGGGCAGCTCGAAAGCCTCGTATAGTTCCTCAACCAAACCTTCGGTCGGCCGTCCAAGACGACTCGAAAGGAGACAAGTTGACAAAGTTGATCGAGGAGATTTAGGTATCTGGTGGGGGAGGGGTAGGTTCAACGAGGTTCTTGCACCCTTCAATTCTCGCGCTGTGTGCGACGACGTCCGCCGTTGGATAGCGGATTGCTCACCCGTGCCTATAATTGCAACCGTGATGAATTCTGAATCCCTTAATTCTGAGGTTGACCCGAAACCGAAACCGGTCACCGCAGAGCGGCTGATTGGATTCAGCGACGGAGTAATCGCTGTGATCATTACCATAATGGTTCTCCAGTTCGTGACTCCTCGGGGTTCTGACATTTCGGCCTTAAAACCTCTGATTCCTGTCTTTCTCGGGTATCTTCTCAGTTTTACTGTGGTAGGCATTTATTGGAATAACCATCACCACATGATGCGAGCTGCTCGTCAAATCGGAGCGTTCGTGATGTGGGCGAATCTCCATCTGCTCTTCTGGCTCGCCCTGCTTCCTTTTGCCACGGCATGGCTCGGTCAACACTTCGCCTCGAAGTGGCCCACATTCCTCTACGGCGTTATCTGCATACTTTGCGCCCTCGCCTACTGGATCCTTGCCCGCGCAATCGCGCTAGCTAATCCAGAGGAGGCGTTCGCCGCTAGCAGGCGCGGACGATTCGGCAGCGGATACAAAGGTAACTTATCCTTACTCGCATACTTCGTTGGCGTTCTGCTCGTCTTTGTGAACCCTGCCATCTCACTCATCTGCTACGCGTTTGTATCTGCAATATGGTTCATTCCATCGCGGCGCCTGGTAAATCTTTAGTCGGATTTTGACCTTAGTGGATCGGCACCTCGGCAGTCGAATAGCGATAGACCTTGTAGCAGTAAGATAGATTGCCATTCTTGATGTACTTGCCTAACGGCTCGATTCCGGCATTTCCGTCTCGGAATGGCTTTGGTACGAGGAGAGGCATCTTCTGCCTCTGCAGGGTTCTGGCAACGTATATTAGCCCCAGCCGAATCCAAACATATTGGTAAGCGACCCTTGCGCCCGCTTCGTGGGAGTTGCGTCATGCTTTCTCGACCGTGAGTTATTGCCACGTGACCGTGGCATTTGCGAAACTCAAGATTGAAGGTGAATTGGCAAACTCGATTAGTGCCATGAGATACACCTTCAGCTCGTTAGTATGTCGCTTGCCCACGATTATCGAGAAGCTTGAAATCCATCTCCGCCCTGTGAAGAGACTGACGCAAGAGAGCGAACCTTCACTATTTGACGCTTTGGACATTAGGCCGGACGCTGCCGACCAATTGTTTATCGCGGTCGGCGATGATTCCAAAGGGATACGTTCGAATTCGCTCTTTGGCGATCCCATGTCACTTTGCTAGCTGGACTATGAATTCCGTTAGCGCTAGAAGTAACCCCTCTCCGCTACGCTAGGTCAAATGGTGACAGGAGCAGGCCTCTGCCATTTGGGCGGATTCCCATTTGAAGTTCGGCATAGCTCTGGAAAGGCGTTACGCGCCCGATCTCTAGCTGAGATCACAGCCGAAGCGTACGCCTACTTCAGCCACCTATTTGGTGGAGTTGAGCCTGACATCGCGCTTATCGTGGCCAATAGGGTGGACTGGCATAGCAGACAGCCATACGGGCTTCCGTTCTTTAACAATGATGACGGCCAGATACGCTCCGGTATCCTTATGATGCCCACGGAAAGCGGCGACTTCTGGGTTGGGATTGTGGACGATCTGCGTCGAGCCTCTCCTCTAGAGTTCCAGCGGGTCGTGGCCACCTACCCCGACGGTAGCGGAGGGGCAAACCTCCAGCCGTTCTTCGATCTCATAACTCTTCACGAACTTGGTCATGCCTTTGAAGTGCTTGGTGGCCTCAATTTGCCAACTTTTTGGCTGGGAGAGATCTTCGCCAATCTAGCGATGCACGTCTTCGTCGCTACCCAAAGGCCTGGAAGTCTTGCCACCTTAGAGGTTCTTCCCGAGGTTGGAGCGGCAAGTCGACGACTGACGGATCGTATGCGCGCCGAGGGCTACACCAGCCTCGAGGACCTCGAGCGCTACTACACGGGCGGCGACTATCCCATGGACCCCCTCAACTACGTTTGGTATCAGTACCGTTGGCAACGGATTGCGGCTGCGATGTACCAAGAGGACGGCGAGAAGAGCTTGGTGCGCTTTTGGAACTGTTTTCAATCGCCCGATCGTGTATCTGACGGGACCATGACCACCAAAGTGCTGGTACAGCTTCTCATATCGGAGGTCAGTAAGACCCTTGGTTGGGCAATCTCAAACTGGTAAAAGACACACGAATTATGAAGGTTCGTCGGCGGTCAAGAATAGGTCATTCCTAAAGGAAATGTTGAAAGGTCACCCCGTTGGAAACGGAAGAGCCCGATTTTGTAGGGATCTTTGAACTTCGAGAAAATTGGAGTGGAGGTGATGGGGCTCGAACCCACGACCTTTTGACTGCCAGTCAAATGCTCTTCCAGCTGAGCTACACCCCCTCCAGGAAGTGACCCCATCAATACTAGCAAGGTAATGATTGGTATCGGTACGTAATTTCACCTTCAAAGATGCTTCAGCTAAATGGCGGTGGGCATAGAAGCTAGGGCTGTGATTCAAGTACAAAGTTCGGGAGATGAGGCCACAACATCGAGCATTTAGAATTAACCAAGATCTACGGTTGGAAAAGGTACGTAAGTGGTGTCATACGATATTCAAGAGGTCGAGTTAAAGTGGCAGAAGCGTTGGCAAGAGCTGGGCGTCTACAACGTTGAGCAGGATGATCCCCGTCCCAAGTCCTATGTGCTATGCATGTACCCGTACCCCTCTGGTGCTGCTCACCAAGGCCACGTAAAGAACTACACCTTTGGCGATTTGAATGTTCGATATCGTACGATGAAGGGTGAGGCAGTTCTTTCACCAATTGGTTTTGACTCATTTGGCCTTCCAGCCGAGAATGCGGCAATCAAGACCGGTATTCACCCTCGCGAATTTACCGAAGCAAGGATCGACGAATTAAGGGCATCGCTGAGGCGTCTCGGCTCGGTATACGACTGGCGCCGTGAATCTAAGAGCCACTCTCCTAATATGGTCAAGTGGTCGCAAGTTATCTTCAAGAGATTCTTCGAAGCCGGGTTGGCTTACAAGGCCGAGGCACCGGTCAATTGGTGCCCCGGCTGCCAGACGGTTCTTGCAAATGAGCAAGTTCACGCAGATGGAACGTGTGACCGCAGTGGTGATATCGTAGAGAAAAAGAATCTTTCCCAATGGTTCTTTAGGATCACGCAATACGCAGATGAGCTCCTCGACTCGATTGACTCGCTTGATTGGCCGGAACCGGTCAAGGTAATGCAACGAAATTGGATCGGTCGATCTGTCGGAGCCAAATTTACCCTTTCGGTAGATGGACTTGATGGTGTCGGAGTCGATGTATACACGACCCGCCCCGATACTGCATTCGGTATGACATATGCCGTTGTTGCTCCTGAACATCCGATAGTCTCAATGATTCTCGAGGGAAAGTTCACAGACGCGGCTTTCGTAGCTGAAAACGGTGGCGATAACTTCGTTTTTGATGCAGCTAATGTCGCTAATGTCGCGACATTTGTAGAAGAGGTAAAGACCCTCAACGATGTCGATCGGGTCTCGACAGCGAGCGATCGTCCAAAGCGTGGCGTGTTTACTGGCCTCTATGTGCTCAATCCATTTACTGGCAACAAAGTTCCCCTCTATAGCGCTGATTACGTCTTGATGACTTATGGAACAGGTGCGATCATGGCGGTACCTGGTGAAGATCAACGCGACTACGACTTTGCTAAGTCCTTTTCTCTTCCGATAATTCGTACGGTGCAACCTCCCGAAGACTTTGACGGAGAGGCTTACACGGGAACAGGCGAGAAGATCAACTCGGAGTTTCTAAATGGCCTCTCTATCGAAAGCGCCAAGGCCAAGGCGATCGAGTTTCTAACGAGTAGGGGAATTGGTGAGTCCTCGGTTCAGTATCGTCTTCGAGATTGGCTCATATCGCGACAACGCTACTGGGGTTGCCCGATCCCAATTGTCTACTGTGATAACTGCGGTGCCCAGGCTGAAGCCGAGGATAACCTTCCAATCCTTGCCCCAGATGACGTTGAATTTTTACCAACTGGAGAGTCACCTCTCGCACGCCACGCTACTTTCAAGGATGCAACGTGTCCGAAGTGCGGTGGCTATGCACGACGAGAGACCGATACGATGGATACCTTCGTCGACTCCTCTTGGTACTTTTTGCGTTTTGCAGATGCATTCAACGAAGAGAAGCCTTTTTCAATCGAAGCACTTCGCGAGTGGATGCCGGTAGATCAATATATCGGTGGTATCGAACACGCGATCTTGCACTTGCTATATGCCCGCTTCTTTACTAAGGCTCTCTCTGACTTGAAGATGGTTCCAGATGAGCTTCGTGAGCCATTTTCGCGCCTCTTCACTCAAGGAATGATCCTTATGAATGGCTCAAAGATGTCTAAATCTAAGGGCAACCTCATAGCGCCAGAGAAGTACTTCAATACAGTGGGCGCAGATGCGCTACGCCTCTTTCATCTTTTCGTAGGTCCCCCAGGTGATTCGTTCAACTGGACCGATCAAGCCGATGAGATGATTGAAGGAAGTGCCAGATTTATCAACCGCCTCTACCGAGTTGCCACGGAGCCATACGTGCCATCGGAAGTTGACATTGAAGCCGGTAAGGCGCTTCGAATCGAACTCAACAAGACCATCAAAAAGGCTACCTACGACTACGAGAGGTGGTCGTATAACACCGTTGTAGCTTCGACAATGTCCCTTGTAAACGCTATATACAAGGCGATTGCAGCAAATGCTGATGCAGGCTCTGTTCAAGATGCGATCGATGGTGCGATCAAGCTACTTGCCCCGATGACTCCGCATGTTTGTGCTGAGATGTGGTCCATCCGTCACAACGACGAGATTCTTCACCGACAACAATGGCCATCGGTCGACGAGGAGTTACTCTCTTCTGTAAAAGAGATAATGATTGTTCAGATCGGCGGCAAGGTTCGCGATCGTATTGAAGTTGACGGCGATATCGATGAGGTAACTGCCCTTGAGATCGCACTTTCTTCAGAGAAGGTAAAAGTTCATCTACCAAATGGTGAACCTTCTCGAGTAGTTGCAAAGTTGCCCAAGCTTCTCAACTTGATACCATAAAGAGGTGGCTACTGTGCGGTCATTCCTCATCATCAACGGACCTAACTTGAATCTCCTCGGCACTCGAGAGCCTTCTATCTACGGAGCAAAGACGCTCGATGACATTGCTGAGGAGTTGCGGGAATGGTCGAAAGTGCACTCTGTGGAGGTCTCATTCTTTCAGAGCAACCACGAAGGGACGATAGTCGATGCCATCCAGGGTGCTAAGGGGATAGTTGATGCGATAGTGATCAATCCGGGGGCTCTGACACACTACTCAATAGCGATGCGCGATGCCCTTATTGCGATTGAGACTCCTTTTGTTGAGGTTCACCTCTCGAATGTCTATGCCCGAGAAGAGTTTCGTCACAAGTCCGTCATCTCTGATGTCGCTCTCGGCAAGATAGTTGGCCTTGGATCAATCGGATATCGCCTAGCCGTCGAAGCTCTTTTGGAGCGTCTCGGCTAGGTGGTAAAAATGGCTTCGATGCGTTCGAAATAGTCGTGATTGCATTGGTTCAAGATCGGTGGCTATGCCGGTGCCTATGCCGGTGACTTTGTCGCATTCCAAGTGCCATATGTGTTTTTAAGTCCCTACGGGCTACTTAATTTTTTGCGATACCCGATTTGCTCTAACGTCTCTTAAAAGCGTTCGAAAGATTCTAAGGAAGCCTCGGCTAGGAGCTGCACTTGCTTGGCATAGTCTCCAACTTCACTTCGATCGCCGCCCCTAGCCCCTTGGACGTAACGGGAGTAGACTCCCTCGAGAATGCAGGCCAGCTTCCAATATCCAAAGCTTACGTAGTAATTGATTAGTGAAAGGTCAACCCCAGTCTTCGACGCATACATCTCTGCGATCTCGCTACGGGTAGCGAATCCGTCCATCTGGGTTACCGATGCAAGTGGAGGGTGCTGATCAGTTTTTTCTGTCCAATAAACAAGTAGAAGTCCAATATCAGCCAATGGGTCACCCAAGGTGCAGATCTCCCAATCAAGTACCGCGGCTACCTCTCCTGCGTTAGAGATGAGGGTGTTGTCAAGGCGATAGTCTCCATGGACGATCGCACTTTTTATCTGCTCTGGTACTGCGCCTACCAAGCGTTGGTGCATCTCCTCAACGAGGGGTACTCGGTGGTTGATCTCGGAACCGCTTGCTTGATATTGATTGAACCATCGCTTTAGCTGCCTATCGATGTATCCGTCTTTACGTCCCAAGTCACCGAGGCCGATATCGTCGGGATTGAAGCTGTGAAGCTTTACGAGAGTCGATACGAGATTCTCGGACATCTTTCGACGGTCTTCAATCTCTGGAAATGTTGCGTCGACGTACTTTTCGTCTTTGAGGATATGGCCAGCGACCTTTTCCATGACGTAGAAGGGGTAATCGTTTACCTCGTTGTCGATACAGAGTGCCAAGGGCTTTGGGGACGGAAAGACAACTTTGTCTAGGCCGGAGAGAATCCTATGTTCACGTGTCATATCGTGGGCGGTGGGAAGAACGTGACTTATCGGGGGACGTCTGAGGATGACCGTCCTGCCATTTGAATCAGTTACTTGGAAGGTAAGGTTTGAACGACCTCCGGCGATCAATTGATAGTCATAGGGTGCGTTGAAGTTCGCTACGTTTTGACTGATCCAGTTCGATACGTGTGGTTCGTTAATGCCTTCCATCCGAAAGATTGTATACCGAGACGTGCGTTGATTTGGGTTATTTTCGATCTATGGTCCAAGCTCTCTTAATGGGTGAAGTTAACAATTTGGACTAGAGTTATACAATGTGCCAGCAATTGATGTAACTGATTCAACGTTTCAAAGTGAAGTTTTAGATAAGTCTCAAGAGGTCCCAGTAATTGTTGACCTTTGGGCTAGTTGGTGTGCTCCTTGCCGTACCTTGGGGCCGATCATCGAACGCGTAGTCGATGAGTACGAAGGGCGCGTCGTTCTTGCCAAAGTTGACGTAGATGCCAATCCCTCGATAGCGAATGCCTTCCAAGTGCAATCGATTCCATCTGTCTATGCCGTACAGGATGGCAAGGTAGTTGACGGTTTCGTGGGAGCGCAACCGGAGAGCGCGGTAAGAGCATTTATTGAAAAGCTCGCTGTAGTGGTTAAGTCTGCCGCTGATATTCTCTTTGAACTTGGTGACGAGCAGTCACTTAGGGACGCTCTAGACATCGACCCAGGCCACGAGGGTGCGATCTGTTCGTTGGCTGAAATCTTAATCGACCGTGGCGACACCACTGAAGCTCTCGATCTGCTTGCTCGAATCCCAGATAGCGAAGAGACGATTCGACTAAAGGCGAAGGCTCGCCTAGGAGATGAATCGCTTCTCGGTGATGACAATATCGTTGCGGAACTCGATCAACTTTTAGATTCAGTGCGGGATGATGAAGATGCTAGGCAAAAGTTTAGGGATCTTCTAGAGGTTCTTGTGGATCGTGATCTTGCGAATAAGTATCGGAGATCGCTCGCTTCTCGCCTTTTTTGAGTAGAGATATTTCTGTGTCGAACTTTAGTTTCAAGCTCGGCAATGAGGATTTTGACCTCAGTCGAAAGAGCCTGATCGTTGGGATACTAAATAGAACTGACGATTCATTCTTCGACAAGGGTTCCTACTTTGCCTTCGACCAATTCCTCACAAAGGCCGAAGGGCTTGTCGCTGATGGAGCTCACATCCTTGACGTCGGAGGAGTAAAGGCCGGTCCAGGTAGACAGATATCGCTCGATGAAGAGTTTGAGAGGGTAGTACCTGCTGTTGCTGCCTTGAAAGAGCGCTTTGATATAGCCATCTCTGTTGATACGTGGAGTCCCGAGGTTCTCGAGGCGACGGCTCAAGTGGGTGCGGTGATGGGAAATGACATATCCGGTTTTGCCGATCCGCGGTATCTCGAGGTAGCTAGTCGATTCGAGCTATCTCTCGTGGCGACCCACATTCGCCTCGCTCCGAGGGTCGCTGATCCGAATCCCATATACTCCGATCTAATCGGTGGTGTCTCATCGTTCTTGCGAGAGCGGCTAGAGATGGCCGTTAGTGCCTCAGTCGATCTTCTTCGAGTAGTAGTTGATTGTGGATTAGATCTTGGCAAGACGCCAGCGCAATCTCTAGACCTTCTCAGAAACAGCGCTACGGTGGCTAAATTTGCTGGTCGACCGTTATATCTTTCCGCCTCAAATAAGGGATTTCTCGGGGACTTCTTTGGCCTTTCAGTTGATCAGAGAAGGGAAGCAACTTTAATGGCAACCCTCTATGGCTATACCAATGGCGCAAGACTCTTTAGGGTGCACGACGTCAAGGGAACTAGGCGTGCGTTGCATGCGATCGAGAGGATCGCCGAAGCGGCTTTAGTAAACTCCTAACTTGAAGCTTTTGTATTAACGAACGAATATCACATCTTGTTTGCAGAGGCAACATTGGCGACATCGTCATAGCAACGGTGACGGCGAAATGGTTGAGTTTGATAGTCAAGGGTGAGCGCGGACGCTGCCACTCGATCTATCGACGTTTTGATACAGTCATTTCTGGATAGAGCGGTGAACCGATGTGGTTCTTAGCGTTTAGTTGTTGGCCTGAATTTATCTTGAGAGCGAATTGGGATGAGTGGTAAGCGAATTTATTTGATCAAGGGACGCGACGCTCGCTTGATTCAGGACGCCGAAGCCGAAATTAGGAGCGATCTCAAGAAAAGAGAGAATCTTGATGAGGTATTCTATGACGGCTCTAACTGCGATATCAACGACATAATTATGTCGTTGGATCAAAACTATATCTTCTCAGACGGAGCAATCGTCATAGTTCGCAATGTAGCTGAGATGGCGAGCGACCTCCAGGGTCAACTCGCAACCTACGTCGAAAACACCAAAAGTAATTCAGTATTTGGCAATTACCTCCTTCTCACCTCTGCGACCGGAACAATAGGTCAAAAATTATCGAAGGCGGCTAGCAGCGTGGGCGAAGTGGTCGACACGACCATCGGAGACGGCAAGGCCCGAACCTCTTTCGTCGCCGATGAGCTGAAGGCTTCGTCTCTCAACTACGCGCCCGACGTTGCGCGCTTTTTAGTTGCGCACTTCGGTGAAGACGTTTCTCGAATTAGGTCGTTGATCGAGGTACTGGAGTCAACCTATGGAACGCGAAAGCGCCTTGAGGTCGACGACGTTGAGCCCTATGTGAATTCAACGGGATCGCGCCCTATCTTTGAGGCAACCAATGCGCTCGAGGATCGATCGCTCAGCCCTTCAGACGTTGTGAAGAAGATGGGTCAATTTGTCGATATCCAAGGGGTTCATCCCCTCGCGTTGCTCTCGCTTATCTCGCGAAGGGTCCTTGAGTACGTGGCTGTTGCTGGTCGTATTCGGAGTCAGGATGATCTTAATAACGCTCTAGAGGCGGCTGGATTGAAGCGCAGGGACGGCTTTCCTGCTAAGAAACTCTACGAAGTAGCGCGCGGTCTAAGGCAGTCAGATGCACGATTGATGTTGCGCTATGTAACTGAAGCAGAATCTTCCATGAAGGGACGCGGTGGAGTGCAAGATCGATTCGCCTTCGAACTAATGGTAGCTCGTATTGCAACGACGCTCCGAAGCCGCATGTAGGTCAGTCATCGGTTCTTATGGCGGTAGTGAAGCGTCTTCTCTCTTTGAGTTGCAAGCGTAGGTGCTCCTAAGCTCTCGAGGCTATTACTTTTACCGAACGTTGAAGCTGACTGATGCGTTTGTGATCCCATAGTTTGGCCAAACCGCGTTTAGTCGAACCTCTCCTAACGGAGGTAGTGGAGAGATCCAGAGCCATATATCTCGGGGGTCGTTCGGTGGCCTAAAGAAGCGGTTTGAGATCAGATCCCCCCGTCCATCGTTGAACCTGGGGGTTTCGATAGTGCCCGAGGTACGTTCATTGCCTCCATCATGGAACTGTGCTTCTAATTGAAGGCCATCAAAGATGTCGATCCGACCTTCTTGATTCGGTGCGAGCCGCGATCTGGAATCATCAATTATCTCGTTCATTTCACTGGGCAGCGCTTCACCTTCAAGTCGAAGATGGAGCTCGAATCCATCTTCGAACTTCAGGACCTCTTTTAAGACTAAGGTCGCCGTCCCCACCGGACCGATCGCAAGAGGCGAACCAAGTTGCGACTTAGGCTTTACCGCTTTCATATTTGGAATGTTGAGCGACGTAGGAGCGTGAATAATCGGAGAAGTTGCAGCGCGAAGAAAGGCCTCCGTAAGGATCGGTCGCACCTTATCTTCATTCTGGAAAAAATCCTTAGAGCCAAGTAGAACGCCTGCGTCGTGGACCTCAGCCCATGAGCCCACGACATCAAGTTGGATAATTCCTACCGTGATGGTTTGAGATAGCGGATTCAGTCGTTGAAGCACGTCAGAGGCAATGGATGAAACGAGGTTCCAGTCCACGACGATAGGGTGACTACTCCGATTCTCTGGACGATCCGACACGTCACCACTTGTACGGTGAAACCATCTCTTCGCTTCCATGGTGATGAGGCGCATGTTTTCTGCGGCCTCGCTTGATGCCTCCGTTGCACTTGAGGTAACTATGGCTAGGAACTGGTCTGTTGCCTGAGCCATAGCCTGAACGATCGCCGCACTCTCTTGAGGTTCAAGAACCAAGCCTAGACGGGCTGAAAAGTCGATGATCTTTCCCCACCAGGAACTCCACTGTCGATTTGCAGTGGAACGCATCGATTCATCAAGGAGGCCCCTGAGATCTGGGAGCTCGCTCTCAAGGTTGGGGGGATATAGCTCCCACTGTGGCGGCTCAAGTCGGCATGCATCCCGAATGAAAAGTGCCAAGTGAGGATACCAGGGCCTATCAGCAGCTAGGCGCCAAGGGGGCGGTGCTTGATCTTCATAATGCACTTAGGTTACTCCCATCAGCAACCTTGCACCCGACGAGTAGTAAATTCCATTCGTACCCAAAATGTAGCCGCTTGATGAAGGACAGGTTCCAGCTTCATTTTTGCTGTATCTATTTTGGTCATCGATGTTGCAAAAGTTTGTTATCCAACTATTTTCCAAGATTGGATCCTCCCATTAAAACAATAGAATCTGGCCGTAGGTTGTGTCAACAACTTCGCCTCCTCATTTTCAATAGTATTACGGCCCGATTGCCGGAGTATTGATGGTCCATCCCTACCAACTACCAGATCGGATTTATTGGTATCGTTTTCACTGCAAATGTATTAATCTCCTCAACTTCGATATACCTCGTTGAACGGCTGAACGCCATTGCTCTCAATAGTCACGGGGCGTAGAGAAGCTACGGATGGTGGAAGTGCAAGCGAGGTACTGCCTGCCAAGACCAACCGACTTAGGCTAGCTCCAAAGACTACTTTGGAGCTAGCCGAGATTGATCGAAGCAGAAGTTGAAGTTCGATTGTTTTACCGATCACGTTAGAGAAGGTAGCTCTAGTAGTTGAATCCGTCAACGATCTGAAGATTGCAAGAGTAAGGTCCGTTAGGCGTTTGCAGCTTGCGGGGGAATTTCTGTTAGGTCTACGGTCATGGTAACGACGATGACGCGTGCCTTAGGATATGCAAATGACGGAACAGCTAGTGTTTTCGATCTCTAAATTCCCCCTTTCTCCTTTGTATGGGAGTAGCAATGAATATTGCGAAATGCAATAGAGCGCAACGCCCTAGTAGGTTTATTTGTAAATTCACTATGGTTATGAAGGAGTGATTTGTCGCCAACCGCATTTGGCTCTCATGGCGTGACACACGGTCAATAGCAACGTAATACGAGAAGGTTCAAAGTATGATGAGGTTTCCCCGATAACCCAATTTGCTCTTTGTGGGCCAGTCTCGGTCAGTGGTAACGAGTACATCAGCCCCTCTTTGAATAGCGGTCGCCACGACTAGGGCATCGGGAAGCTTGAGTTTTTGGCCATGACGAGCCCGAAGTTTCGCTGCCTCAACGGCAATTTCTGAATCAAGTTCCACAATCAATAATGGTAACCGTTCAATAAATTCACATATGGCCGCGACTGAGGATTCACCCCTACGCGCAGGAAACACGAGCGACTCAGCAAACGCTGAGGCTGGCAGGGCAATTCGGTCGCCACGTTGTCGTGCACTTAGAAGTTCTCGCTTTGCCCCACGATGATGCGCATCCTCCTCATCAAGAAATGCAATTAGAATTCCAGCGTCGACTAGAGTCAGTCCCATTCATTGCGCAGTTGATCAAGAATTCTCTGATCGAATACTCCAGTCAAAGATCCAGAGAACCGCTCCAGAACGTCGTCTTGGCGTTCGAGTACCACCCGTCCTGGGCCCTCAGCCCGCGCCATCACTCGCTCACCTGCTTCCAGACCGGCAATGCGCATCGCATCAATCGGAATGGTTACTTGGTGCTTCGCACTAATCTTCGTGCTCCGACCCTGATTCTTTACTTTCTCCATACTTGTAAAGAATAATACTCAATCGCTCCAAGCAAACATCCAACAATAAAAACCAAATTATATCGAGAGCAATTGAGCAACCGTTTCTTGATTTCCGGGATACGCCATAATATTCGTTATGCAATCCAGATTGGCAGTTCATCCAGGGGAAATGCGGATCAATTCCTTATAATTATGGCTGGACCTTTAGAGCGCACGTAGGGCGTCGAACCCCCAACCGTCTGGTCTGAAAGAAAGTAAATGCGTCAACTATCGTGACATTCACCGCCCTCTCTGGTAAGTACAAAACTCAGAGCTGGTGCACAACTATCTGTGATGTGGGAAACAGGCAGTTGATCGATATCGTCGAGTCAAGAAAATATACCGAAGTAGCAAAATGGGTAAATGAACGTCCCCATGGCTTTAGGAGCCAGATCGTCTATGGCACTTTAGATATGTCTAAATCGTATGCAGCTGGATTTAGCGTTACCTTACCAAAAGCAACCCAAGTGGTAGATAGATTTCACGTCATCAAGCTTGCCAATAGCGCATTAGGTGGAGTGCGGCGACGAGTACAGCAAGAGAGTACTGGTAACAGAGGTAGAAAAGATGATCCACTGTATCGATCTCGAAAGCTCCTTGTGATGAATGGTAAGAACTTAGATGAGATAGTCACCAAGCGTCTAGAGACACTTCTTGAATTAGGAGATCCAAATGCTGAGGTTGCCCTCTCCTATCGTGTCAAAGAAGCAATATCAGACTTCTATGAGATTCAAGACATTCACCAGGCAAGAAGCCACCTAGAAGAGATTGTTGATCGTCTATCCCTTAAATCTATGCCAAGTGAGCTTCGAAGGCTTGGTAGGACAATTACGTACTGGTTTGAAAAGATCATGGCGTATCTGAAGAACGAATGACAAATGGTCCAACCGAAGGACTCAATAACTTGATCAAGAGAATAAAGCGTGTCGCCTTTGGTTTTACCAACTTCGACAACTACCGCATGAGAGCTCTTCTCTATGGTGGAAAGCCCAATTTGCGAGTACTTGACTCCATAGTGGTGGAATAAACAGGCGGACTAGAAGCAGACGTTAATGGCCAAGACAAGTGGAACCTCCAATTGCTAGAGGCCACAGCTTTACCGTTCCCGAGGACGACTTTGGATTCCTCAATGTACCTAAATTGGACGCAACTATTGACAAGCGTCAGGAGAAGAGACGCCGCCAGCGGTCAAGAATAGGTCATTCCTAAAGGAAATGTTGAAAGGTCACCCCGTTAGAAACGGAAGAGCCCACATAGTTTCGGGAATTCTTTTGAGCGACGACTCATAAACCGAAAGTGTCTTAGGCGAGATTGACAGCTCTTTCCACCCTAGCCAACTTTTGATGAAATCTCGGAGTGTATCCGCACGCTGCTTTTTTTATTTTCTCCTCGGCTCTTATGAGATCAGCTAGGGCTTTCTCCGCCGCTCGGCGCCCGCTACCCGGGGTCTGCCCAGCATCTGGGCGCACGCGCCGCTTATGAGGTCCTATTTCTGTACTACTTCCCCGTGCCATGTTTAAAGTGTGACATATTTGTGGTACGCATCGGTGAGAAAGAGGGGGCCAGAATCCAGTTAGGTATCTGATTGGGGGAAGTTTAGCGCGCCCGGAGGGATTCGAACCCCCAACCGTCTGATCCGAAGTCAGATGCTC